>Ga0208645_1000331_pt1 | contig 55326 bp, 72 predicted proteins | sample VirMetDEL_Sep_01_FD_184519 | JGI IMG/M metagenome (GOLD analysis project Ga0208645, IMG submission 184519) | Aqueous microbial communities from the Delaware River and Bay under freshwater to marine salinity gradient to study organic matter... | ecosystem: Environmental > Aquatic > Marine >... | reverse complement strand
ATACATATCGTTAACTCCTATACATTCTCTTGTTTCTATAATCAAATCTGAATCATCTAAAGTCAACAATTGCTGTGGTGTTAGGATTTTATCTAGTTTGTTATTAATAAACATGACAAACATAGCACCTGCATCAGGCCCAATAGAACCATCGCCAATCATTTGAATAAGAGGAAGCTCTTTCTCAAAATCTTTTATAGAACTTATAGAGTTAAAGAATGTAGTAACAGACCTAGGATTTACATCTTTAGTAATTACTTCAGGATGCATTAATAAGAAATTAATACAACGACCATCTATACCAACGTTTTCTGCCCAACGAGCCCATACAGGACCGTCAAATTTAGTGTCGATAGATATAAATCTAGTCTTTTGTGCATTATCTAGACTAGTAACATTATAGTCACCATTATCAGGATTAGTAGTTAAGATTACATGCCAATTCTTAGGAAGTCTCCAACTAACATATTCTTGTTTATCTATCAATTCCATACATGCTTGCATAAATCTGTGATCAGCACGAGTATAGTCATCTAGAACTAAGAAACCACCTTCACCACGACCCTGAATCCATTCAGGTGCAGCATGAGACATTCTCTTATCTACAACTTTATAACCTTTCTTGTTAGCAGTATCAATTTCTTGCTCAGTAATCCATAAAGATTTACCTTCGTTATTTTTAACTTGGAATTCTTTAACAGGAAAACCTACTAAGTCGCCTAATTCTTCTAGCTGTGCTAGATTTAATTTTACCACTTGCATTTCTAATTCACTACCTAATTGCATAATAGCAGAAGTTTTACCAAGGCCCGCTTCACCTTCAATATTTACAGCTACAGGAACTTTACCAGTTTCTTGTATATGTTTATTATTGTTAACCATGTGTTTGATAAAGACTTTCATCTCATCAACGTTTAATTTTACTTGATTCATTAAGTTTAATTTTTATAATTCTAATTTTATTTTTATACCAGGAAGATCTTCATTAATATCTGATTCTTCAGAGTGGACCCATAATACTTTAGCTCTAGGACTAACACTAGTACTTGCTTCACCGTCAGTAAAATATACAAGACTAGTATAACTAGTATTTTCGTTAAAATATTTTATAACAGGTGTAAAGTCAGTGCCACCACGACCATGAATTTTAAGATCATATGTACCTTTATATTCACTAATATCTCGTATATAAGTATCACATTGTACAAGAGTTATATCTACACCAGTTTTATATATATGATGCATCTCATTCATAAACTCTTTAACTTCATGATCACGAACAGATCCAGATGTATCTATAGCCAACATAAGCTTTTGTTTCATCTTAACCTTCATACCAGGCATATCAGGAAACTTAGTATTTTCTTTTCTACGAATCTTTTTCGTAAAAATCTTAGTACTAATACCTGTAAAGCGTCGGAGATAATTCTTCCAATTAAATTTAGGAGGAACTATTTCTTCGATTTTAATTATACCTTTCATCTCACCAGGAATATTACCCTGTTTCTTTTCGGCTTGACTTTTTACTTCGCTCAGCACTCTTTGCAATTGCTTTTCTATAAGTTGCTTTTCTGCATCAGGTAAATTTTGAAAATCTTTCCAAGGATGATTAGGCATATTAACTTTTTTTCTTCCACCACTGCCTGGTGTATTTCCTTGCCCATCACCAATCATGACTATAATCTTACCTTGTTCTAAACCATCAAGAAGTTGATCCATATTCCCACAGCCACAGCTGCCATTTTGTTTTTTCTTCTTTTGAAGCTGTTGAAGCTTATCATAGTAATATCTACTACCTGCTCTTCCTTCTAAATGAAGATCAGAATAATCATCTATATCTATGCCGCCTTCAGGTAACCATGTCTTATCAATATATTGATTGATTTCCATATCCATTGCAATGTTAGCTAGCTCTTTATCTTTGAATAAATCAAATGTAGTAAGATGGTTAAATGCAATATGAAGTAATTCATGTTTAAGAAGGCCCATACGATGTAAATCTGATAAAGGTTCCCAGAATTTCTCACTAATAATGAGCTGATAGTTAATGCCATTTTTGCTGACAGCTGCTGTACCAATAGCATCATGCCATACTTTATTTAGCATTATAAGAAAGAAACCGTAAAACGGTTCTTTTAGCATTAAGTCTTTGCTGATCTTACTCAGCGATTCTTGCTTATTCATATAATTTTTTTATTTTTTTATTAAAATATTCTATACTAAAGTTTACAGTAGTATTTTTTACAAAGTCACTAAAGTCTTTAGAGTTTTCAATAGGTAATACAAAGAAATGAGGTACGTTATATCTTTTAGAGAACTCTTTTGAGAGTTTCATACCTGCATCGTCGTTGTCAAACAGACATACAACTTTTTTAAATCTAGATTTGTATTCGTTCATTACAGAATCTTTCATCATAACAGATTCTGATTGTAAACCTATAGCAGGAACTCCTATGATATCATGAAGACTCATAACATCTTTTAAAGATTTAGTGATAATTAGTAATTCACCAGATTTAGGCAACTGTGTGTAGCCTTGGTGAACAGAATAATTTGCATTATTTATCCATTTTTTGAGTTTATCTTCAAATGGCTGATATATTTTATAAGTAAGCTTATTATCTTTTCTTTCTGCATATACATACGCATGTTTAGATACTTTAACAGCATTACTATTATAAAATACATGACTAATAGGAAACACATTAAACTTTTCTAATGTAGACTTTTTTATACCAAAGGATTGCCAGAATTTTTTATCTAGCTGTTTCCACGGCCTTATTTTTATTCCTAGTTCTACTTTTTGTTTTTGTGTTATTTTAGTATAGTTTACGGTTTGTTTGTTACCAGACACTCCGTAATTAGATAGACCAAGATCAAATGCTACTTTTTCTAATGCTTCAGAATAGTTTAAATTAAACAGCTTCCTTACCATAGCAACAAAGTCGCCACAGTCACCTGTAGCAAAATCTTTAAACATAAGAACATTAGGTTCTACTCTGTGAAAGAATAGTGCAAACGAAGGTATATTGTCTTCACGTAGAGGACTATGATATACGCCTAGCGTAGTTATCTTTTCTCCCAAATAAAAACTATATATCTGTTCTTGTGTAACATGTTTTAAGATATCTTCTCTACTAATCAATTCATTAAATACTATAGAATTTAAATTTATATCTTTCATAATAAAAAAAGAGGGCTTTTACACCCTCTTGTTTTGTAGTTTAGATTAGTCTACCAGTCATCAGTTGATGAATTCATCAAATCATCTGGATTTGCATCTTGCAATACAGGTTGACTTTCTTCAATTCTAGCCATAGCATCTATTGTAGGTGCTAATTTTAATCTAGTAGCATCTTCATTAGTACTCATAGATTCCACAAAAGGAACCCAGCTACGAGGCTGAATATAATTCTTCACAGCATTCTGAGTACCATAAGTAGCAAAGATTCTGAATTTACTAGGAGTACTAGCAAGACCATCTTTGATACATTTCATAGACATATCCAATAATTCTTTAGGATTTTTTGCTATAAAAGGAATTTCAAAGCTAGCTCCATAAACAGCATGAATAATATGCTTCATAGATTTACCTTGTTTCTTTGCTTGTTCATCTATAGTACTATACTGAGTATCTTTAGTAGCATACCAATAAGAAGAAGAAACTTCTCCACCATTGCTATCTGTAAAAGTTACTTTATAGTCAGGGGCATTTTCTTTATCTTCTTTTGTCTTTTTGTAAACAGACATTTTTACATCGTTTACTAATCCTGCTACACCATCGTTAAAGATTGTAACACCTTGTTTGGCATCAAAGCCATTGTCATTTAAATTATACATAAATTGTTTTTAAAAATTATTACCATTGTGATTCTACACCATTAGGTGTATCTAATTCAATACTTGTAGTTTCTTCTACTTCAGGATAATTTACATTACCAATAGTATCTGCTACAATTTCCGTTTCTTTAGATTCTATCGCTTCCTCTAATTGATCATGAGAGATAGCATTTGACATTAATTCTAATTTGTAATATCCATTAGTATCTAAAATCTTAAATTCATTTTCTACATCATTAGATAATTCTAACGTTTTAGATATAAACTCAAAGATTTTCTTATCACTGAATGTACAAGTTTTAGTTAATTTAAAACCAGTATCTCCTTCAGCTTTACGAATAGCTACAATAGTTCTATCATTATTAAATCCAAAAGATACTTTATCTTCTCCTTCAATATTTAATAGTTCTTGAGCAGCCTTATTAAAGCTAAACTTTCTACCAGCACCTGGTTTTGCTAATGCTGCCATAGTCATTACAGGATAATCATACTTTTCTGTCTTACGCTGTCTTTGTGAGGGTACAGCATCCCATGTGAATTCTTCCATTTCTAGTTAATTAATTAAATTGAATAATACTCTCTGATTGTTTTGTTGACATCAATAAGATCGTTATCGACCATATCTTCTTCAAACATTTCGAGAGGGGTTTTACATGTGTCGGAACCTGATGAGATAGTTCTAAATACGTGGCGATTAGGTTTGCCAGGAGATTTTACAATCTCTGTGTATAGAACTATTGTGCTAAAAGACTCAGGAACAAATCTTTCTAGCATTTTACCTTGAACTCCAATACGCTCAGATGCAAATCCAGAATCATCATAATGTGTTTCAGGATGTGCCATAAGATATACTATGATATCATCGCGCATAGAATCATTAATAAAATTAATGAGGTCATATTGGTTTGCTGCCATTTTTGACCATTTATCAAAGCCTTTCTCAGCTCTGAATTTTTGACTCATAACTGTATCAGTCATGATTCTTGACCAAGTATCGATTACAACAGTCTTGACGTTCTCTAGTTTGTTCACTTTTTGTAAAGTGTTAAGTACGATTGCTACATCAGATGTTTTACGATAATTGCGTTTATCCTCGTTATATTTTTTACTAAACTGTTTAAATGGTAACGCCTTTTGATCGGTGTTTATTATTACAGTTTCTTCGGGGTTAAGGTTTCTTAACGAGGTAGATTTCCCCATACCTGATTTACCAACCAGGAACACTAATTGTGCCATAAAATTAAATTTTGTGATTATTACTACTATATAAATATAGTGATTTTTCCCTGTATTTACAAGGGTTTCAGGTGTTAAATACTCTTAATTTCTTTCTTTATTTCATCTGCTTTCTTTTTACGTTTGTTATACAATTCACCCCTCAAATGTGGGTGCTCTTCCTGTACCTTTCTAGATGCTCTACCAAATGAATCTATATAAGGTATTTCCCTAGATTCCATATCTTTTAGAGCTTCTTTAAAAGGTTTTTTTACATCATATTCAATGTCTAAAAGATAGTGATAGAATAATCGCTCATTAGAATCTCGCAACTCTGGAAACTTAGTAAGCTTATCTTTTACCCATTGATATTTATCTTTAATCATTGTCATATACAGTAATTAACAACTGCTCTTGAAAATGTAATATCTGTTCTACTGTTTTCCATTCAGCATCTCCTATATTTTTTTTACTAAAAGCTACTTCTATATAATGGCCGTTGTTCAAGCCTTCCATAGATAATTTTTTAAGACAAGATTTTAAAGCAGAGTACTCAAACTCATTATTTGTAAGAGATATATAAAAGTTTAACACACTAGCAGACTGTGCTATACTAGCAACAGAATAATCTCCTAGTTTATATAAAGCTGGTAGAGGAAATGCTTTATGCACTTCTTCTATAACTTTAAACTTTTCATATAATTTTTTAGATAATTCAGGTTTTTCTTTATCATCAGGTTCTTTTGTACAATTAATATTGTTAACTAATAGAGATATTTTACCCTCTTCGAAAGCTTTACTAATGCTTTCTTTTACTTTTTTTACAATTGGCATTTTATTTTGAATTTAAACTTGAATAATAATCATGGATCCTTTTTAGTTCTTTAGGTTTTCCAATGATTTCGTTTGCTTTGGGTAATTGATAATAACCACCTATTTCACCCACAAATAGGAAGCTTGCTAATAAATTTACTTCACCATCACGATTCTTACATATCTTAGTTAACCTATATCTATTCTTATATTTTGTAATATCAAAACCTAGGCATTTGTCTATCCCATAATAAAATGGACTTGCCAAACCTATTACAGTATTAGCATCTTCTGACATATTACCACTGTTTTTGATATCACTTAACATAGGCATCCAGTTGTCTTTTTCTCTACGGTCCATAGATTCTGAGGAACGATTTATTTGAGATATAACTGTAGGACTAAAGTTGAACATATTTCTAAAGAACACTAGAGTTCTAGATACTTTGTCCATAGCTTCTTTAAGATTAGCGTAGTTGTTGTAATTTATAAGACCTATATGATCTATCACAACAAGAGTAATTAGTTTAGGATTATTAGGAATATAATTTATAATAATATTATCCTTATTTCTAATAACTTGGCCGCGCTTTTCTGCATAACCCATTAAATCTTTATACAAAAATTCTGGACTAAGAGAAGTACGATAGTGCAAGTATTTATCTTGTATCTCATTCATCTTAGCCTCGTATTGAGGTATAAGAGCTGCCACTTCAGGACGTATTTCTGAAGAACCTAGCGATCTTATCTCATTGAGATTAGTAAGTATACCGTGTTCACGCCATATAAGACTAGCAATATGTTTTGCTATTTGATATGCTGGCGGTATTTCTAAAGAATAATATATAATCTCTAGATCATGAATGTATCCAGGGTTTGATTGTAAAAAATCTATAGCCCCATATACATAAGTTGAATTAACAAATGCAGTTTTACCGACACTTGTACCTGCGAAAATTAAATCATAACGACCTGGCTGTATATTTTTTATATGATCACTTAACGTTGTAAAACCTTCAAAAGGTATACCTGTATTTAATCCTTGTTTGCCACGTTCTATATCTTGTTTTAATTTATCCCAATGTTTAATTTTTGCTGTCATATAATTTTTAAATTTGATCAGAGTTCCACTCCTGTTCTTCCACACCTTTATCTTGTATAAAGACTGCCCATTGTTCCCACATACTGTTATTAAGAACAGTCTCCATATTAGGTAAATACTGAAGCTTACCAACACGTTTTTGCATGCTTACAAATGCTTCAGTAGCTTTAATAGCTAATTCATGTTGAGCCGTTCTTTTAACTCTAGAAAGATATTTCTTCTCATGTTTCTTAGCTACTTGTGCAATATCACCTGATGCACGCAGTACTCTGTTACCTACTCTTACAGGATAACACTGATAAAATTCCCAAAAATTAATTTGATCTCCACGTATACCAAATAATTTCTCTATTTCTCCGTTACTAATAATAGTATCCATAAATATTCCGCCTTTAGATAATATATAAGTACTAGATTCTAAAGAATTTCTAGTCTCAAGAGCTACTTCTTTTGTAAAGAGTTTTTCTATATTTAAATAATCTTTGTTATACAGAAGTTGTAGTAATACTATCTGATTTGGAGTCAGGGATGACTGCTGGAGTAACTCCAGAGTTAAGTGTATTTTCATAATTAAGTTGATTTAGAAACTCATCTAAGGTACAAAAAATTACCCTATTTTTATCAATACCGTCAAGCCTTTTCTTAGTCCAAACGGCATCTTGAGTATCAGGAGTATATAGATTTACAATAACTGCTTGCTTGCCTTTTTGCATACGCACAACTCTACCTAATTGTTGTATAAACGTCCTTTTAGTAGAGTTAGAACCTGCAATGATTGCTATAGAACAATCAGGTACGTTAAAGCCTTCATTTAGTGCTTGTACACTGCTCAAATAGCGCACTTTTGTGCGTTTGTCCTTGAACCTTGCTACTATGTCTTTCTGTTGTTTCTTTGTTATTTTGCTGTGAAAGCTCATACAAATATCACCAAGTTTTTCTTGCAACTTTTCTGCAAAATCAGTAGTACCACTAAATATAAGGCCGTTTACTTTACCAAGTGCTTCTATAATCTTATTAGTTGCTTCAACTTTATTAGAATTACTTAAACATATAGTTTTACGTTTTCTCATAGCAGCATAATACATAGCCGCTTTTCCTTTCTGTTCATTAGAACCTCCTTTTAGATATTTCTGAGCATTTCTGAATGCATCACCACCAAATCCTAAAGTAGCAGCAAAATGCTTAAAACTATTATTAGCTTTTTTATAAGCTATTTGCTCATCATCTGGTAAAGGCACGGCTACATTATACACAGTATATGGACTAATCCATCCATTATCTAAACATTCATCTACAGTTACTTGATCAATAACTTCTAAATAATCTAGTATAACATCATGGAGACCATCCTCGCGCTCTAACGTTGCTGTTAGACCCATTATATACTCACAATCTGCTACTTCAAATATTCTTTTAAAACTATCTGCAGCATATCTATGGCATTCGTCGAGCACTAACATATCATAATTACGAGGTTGCTTTATTGCTGTATTGATTACTAACACATCAGCAAACTTTATTTTATGTTTAGCTAACTCTGCCTCCCACTGTGCTTTTAATGTAATAGTAGGCACAACTACTAAACAAGATTCTATACCTGCTTTTGTAACCATACCTTGTATTGCCATTATAGCAGTATAAGTTTTACCGAAGCCTGTAGCAGCTTGGAATATACCTCTAAAGTTATTCGCTCGCCATTTTTTTAGTACTTCAATCTGTCTCTCTGTTCTTGTCATTTTTAATTATTTTACCATCTTTTGAAAAGATGAGGTTATCTGTAGGCCTAGAATTAATTACTATACCTTTTCTATTTGTTCTACGATAAATAAATCTATGTTTAGAAAAACTACCCATATATTGATAGCCCATATCTACCATATCTTGTCTAGAATAATTATTCTTACCGCTCTTTCTAGATACACCACGACCTGTTACAGGGTCTATGTATGAAGGATTTTTACCTGTCATACCGTTATAGTTCCAATTACTAGCTCTATATAAACCACCATCATGATTTTGTGCAGTGTCAGCATATGTAAGTAACATATTGTATCTTTTATCAAGCCCTTTAATACTTTGACTAATAAGAAAAGAACCTGAATTTTCAGGTCTATCATCTACTAAACAAAATCTACTTAATGATAACACAGCCCTATGGTCATTGCCTACTGATTTAGCAGCTCCTGCCGTAGGAACATTCCATACAGATACTCCATGTAAAGTATTAGGATCTCCTTTATAATATAATCCAAAGATATTTGTACAAACGTTACCCATACCTGCATGGTAATGGTATTTCTCTACAAAATCTTTAGTTATTATTTTATCTGTGCCTTTAGTATCTAAAGGTCTTACTTCCCATTGATTTTTAATTATCTTCATTTAATTGTTTTTAATGTTGCCAATACTTTGTTATTTCAGGCTCGGCTTTTAATTTTACTGTTTTACAGAACACATCACCTGCACGTTCCATACAATCTTGCAATACATTAGATATTTCATTGACCATATCTTCTTTACATTCTACAATCCATTCGTCATGGACGACATTAGCCATCTTAACGTTAAATAATAGATTGTTTTTTTCTAGATATCTAAAGAAATATATACCCGCAAGTTTAGTAATATCTGCAGAAGAACCTTGAATAGGATAATTAAGTGACATTCTTTCGATATCACCTTTCTTCATAAAATATTGACGTACTTTAGGTTTATAAAACTCTTGAAACTTACTAGTATTCTTAGCTTTGTGTATTCTATAGTCAGACCAAAACTCAGGGTCTTCATTAATCTCAGCTGTTAATCTTTGAAAGTCTTCAAAGAATGGTATATAACATTTACGGCCACTTACATTATTAAATTGTATGTAACCTAGTTTTATAGCCTTATCTTTTTCTGTCTTAAAATAATTAGCTAGCCCAGGGAATGCTTTGAAATATGCTTTGTATACTTCTTCGCCTTTGCTCATAGATATATTAAGATTTTGAGATATAGTTATGCCTGTACCGCCATAGTTAATTGCAAAACCTGCACCTTTAGCTATCTGTCTTTTCTGCTTATGATCATTTTTAATATCACCAAGACTAAGCTCTGCTAGTTCAGGAAATATCTTAGATGCTACAAATGAATGCATGTCACCAAGACCTTTCTTATAAAATTCTAACAAGTCAGCATCTTTAGATCTATTAGCTAAAACTATTTGCTCTTGACCACTGTAGTCACTAACAATCAGCATATTACCTTCTTCTGCTTGGAAACAATGTCTTGTTCTTGTATCAGAAGGTATATTTTGCATGTTAGGCATTTGTGGTATGTTCATTTTCTTTTTAGCTTTTTGACCAGAAGACAGTCGACCTGTATTCATAATCTGTGTAAAATTAGAATGTATCCTACCTGTTTTAGGATTTATATAGTCAAACCAATTCTCGCCATAAGTACTTACTACTTTTTGCTTCTCAGTATATTCTATATAAGTCTTAATAATAGGATGTTTATTCTTTTGACCAGCAAGAACTTTCTTATCTACAGAGTCTTTCATTATACCTGATTTCTTATCTTTAATCTTAGTATCTACACCAAGAGATTGCATAAACGGTATAACTTGTTGAGACGAAGACCAATTTATTCTACACTTAACGCCTTCAGAAAACATATCTAATTGTGTATCAATAAAATGCTGATAAGTTTCAGCATTATCTAGTATAAATAAATTAAGTTTTCTAGTTACAGCTGCAAGATCTTTTAAATCTTCATCGCATTTCTTTTGCCAATCTAGTGGATTCATATAAAAACCACAGTATTCTACATATGCTAGTACTTTTACAAATTCGTTGTCTAGACTTGCTGTTCTCTTCAGTCCCTTTTCTTCTAGTGCTACTATTTGTTTGCGTCTTATTTCGTGAAGATATTTCACGTCATCAGCTGCATACTTTATTACTCTAGCACTCAGACCTTCTCTGTGTATATGGCCTCTTACAGTTTTATCAAGCTCTATTTTACAATATTTATAAGTTACAGCATCAAGAGATTTTCTAACAGTATCTATACCTGTATGAAGAACTCTTTCCATAAGAAAACTATCATATACTTTGATAGGCATTATTCCCTGGTAATATAAAAATCTCAAGTCAAACTTAGCATTATGCATTATAAGTTCTTTCTTCTCAAGTATCTCTTTATACTCACTAGGGTCTACTGTGGTGCAATCAATAACATATTGTTTGTCATTGTCACCAAGTTGCATAGATAATAATTGGCAGTTATATGGATCCATACCCATAGTTTCTGTGTCAAAGCCAATTATATCTAGTGTGTTTAAATATTCTAGCGATTCTTCAATAGATGCTAGAGAATAACCAACAGAGTTAAACATGCTCTGCTGGTTAGTTACTAAATAAATCATAAATTTTAAGGTTAACTTAATTCAGACAATAATTGTCTACTTATTATATAATATAAATCCTACAATAAAAGAAAAAGGTCCTAGTATTCCCATCATAGGAACAATATTTACTTCATCTGAACGCCATTTTCTAGAATATTTTCTATTGCGTTTCTTTATCCAATACATGTACCCATACATACCTGTATATAGCCATACTATCATTAATATCTTTTCCATAATTTTAGTTTTATTATTCAATTGGTAAATCCATAGCGACTCTTTGTATATGAGAATAAGGCAAGTTATACTTAATCATAAGCTCAAGCATCTTTCCGTTACTCAGTTTAGTCATTAAACTAGATTCATCAATAATATATTGTTCTACTTCATTTGTTTTAGGGTCTATTTCCATTAATTGAAAGAAATATCCTTCTGCATGATCAAATCCATATGCTATAGCTTGATCACTTTTTTCTATTACATGTCTACTCATATCTTGATAATATTAATTTTCTAACTTGTTTACCTAAATCAGCATCATTAGGATATTCTTTGTATAGCTCAACTATATCTGCTCCTAAATGACAGAGACTAAATTTATTTTCTTGTATAGTTTCTCTTATACGATCATAATCATGTAGATTACTATCTATACCTGCTACTTGTCTGTGTTTATTTAATTCTTTTTCTTGCTGTGCAAGAATGTGTCTTCCCATTTTACTCATTTTCTTTTCTTTTTTTACCTATTTTTATTTTAATATTAGCCTTTGTATCTTTAGTAGGTTTCATATACTTCCAAACCATTGTGAATGCAACAATCATTAGTAAAAATCCTAAATATGTTAACCAATTTTCTTGTTTAAATAAACTCCATCCTATATGGAATATTGCCATATTTAATACACCTGTTGCAAATCCTGCTCTTTCTTCTGTTGTTTTTTCTTTACTCATTTTCTTTATTATTTAAAGGTACTGCTACCATAGCACTACCACGTCCATTACTATATATTACAAACTTGTATCCATCTATCTCAAAAGTTTTTACAAATTTAGGATAACCTGGATGCTTATAATATTTAACATCAATCATCTCAGCTTTACTCCATTCTTCATCTGAAATCTCCATTCTTGTTTTTTCTTTTTTTATAGCATTACACCCTACTAAATGGTATAGTAAGCCAAGAGTACATATTGTTATTAAAACAATAAATTTAAATCTCTTACCTTTTTTAGTTCCTAACCATTTATCTAATTTTAAAAATATTCTAATCATTTTTTTCTCCGTTTATATATTCTTCTACAAATTCTGTAAATGCTCCTTCTCCAAGATCATCATCCTCCATATGTTTATAAAACATATCTGGATACTGTTCTGCAAAATACACCAGCATTTCTACTACTTCTTCTTTACTCATCTTTGTTTTATTTTATACATCATAAGGTGATTTACCCTTATAGTATTTATACACCTCCCAAATTGCACAACATACAACAAAGGCCATTATTATTAAAAGTGGGGTTTTATCATTCATAATTTTTCTTTGTTTTGTTTTGCTATTAAATATTTTTCCCAATTATATTCGTTTAATTCTATCATTAAAACAGCATCATCTATTGTAAGATTTTCTGGTATTTTACCATCATTTGCATTACGAATATCTATATCTAAATTTTTCATATGTCCCATATCTTATTTTTTAAGGCTTTATTAACTAAATATCTAACTGTTATTGCTACATCAGTATGTCCCAACTCTTTACGAGCTTCTACTAATCCGTCTCTTTGATGCTTACTGAATTTTACTTTTACAAAATCTCCATTTCTTTTCTTTTTCTTTACTTTATAAGCAGGAAATTCAAAAGGATATTTTAATGCAAGAGCATCTATATTATATGCATAATCAGGTTGACCGTTATATTTAGCAGGTAAGTGTTTATTATACTGTACTTTAGCACGTTTAATATTTATTTTACTTGCTATTTGTTCCTCTGTTAAATCGAATTTAAAATACATTAATCCTATTAGATAAGATCTTTGATCTACTAACTCACGTTTACGTGAAGGAGTATTCAATTTTTTAAATTCTTCTACAACATCTTTCATTGTATAATTATCTTTATCATTCATAATTAAAATGTTTAATTAATTCTTCTTTAAATTTTTGAATACTTTCAAATAAGCTCATTGCCATACTTTTATATACACCTGCTTCAAAATTAGCAGCTGTTCCATATCCATCTTTTTTTTTAATAGCTTCATATTCTTTTTCTAATTCAGCAAGTCTTTTAGTATAATAGCTATCTATAAACTTTATATCTGAATCTATTATTCTAAGAGCTATTTCTTGGTCTATTTCTAATTTTATTCCCATATTTTTTATTTTTTAATCTAGTGTATTTGCATACAATAAAATTATTATTAATACTATTCCCATAATTATTATCATCTCATCATTGCGTTAAAACAACTACGGCTGCATACATCATTCATATTATCTACTGATGCTCCACATTCAGAGCATTCCCACCCACCTTCGGGCATTACAGGCTCATCCTCTTTTTCCTTCTCCTCAATAATCTCTTCAGTTCTCATTTCTTGCATCTCAGCATCAGCCTTGAAGTCATCATGTTGAATAGATTTTAAACGAAGTTCTCCTTTCCAATCACACCTTTTACAGTTCTTATACGTTTGTGCGTGGTCAAACCAATATATATGATCACAAGTCATACATTTATATTCGTATTTACTCATCTTTTTTAGTTTTTATTTCATTAATAAATTCTTTAAATGCTTCTCCCATATGTATTACTTCTTCTGAAAAACTATTAGTATCTACTTTAGGGTTATTATTTATAAGCTTATACACATCAGTAGTTAACTTTTCTATCTCTTGTATAAACTCATTTCCTGATTTCTTTATTTTACGTCTATATAAATCAGGATGCTCATATTTTATGTCTTCCATAAAATCCATTAATATAGGTAGCACACCTATAATGCATGCTACCTTTTTAGTGCTTTCTATTTCAGTCATTTTTTTTATTCAATAATTTTAATATTTCTTTATATGCATACACCATTCCTGCATTGTATGCACTATCTCTTTCATATTCAGACTCATCAACAAAATCTGTATCATAATCAGATGCCACAACACTATGCTCTGCATGTGATATTAAACTATATAGTTTATTTTCTAATTCTTCTTTTGTCATATTTACCTCCCTCTGTTTAAATCGTTTAACCATTCCCAATCAGGTTCATATGCTTCTATTTCTACCTGATAATATTCATTTATATCTTCTACATTACATTCTACGTCGAATGTATCACTAATTAACTGCGCTTTTTGCGTGATATTAGTATCAGGATTATCTAAGTTTATTGCTTTTAGATATATTCCTATTTCGTTTTGTTCTACTTTTTTTATAATCTTAGTTTTGTTCATCTTTGTTACGAGAAATTTTTTAGGTGAATAATAAATAAAAAAACAGGGTTGAATTTAATCAACCCTGTTTAATATTAAAAATGGTTATTATTAACCATTAAGTGCAGCATCAATAGCTGAAGAAGCACTTGGTGCTTTACGACTTGTATCACTAAAGATAGTATGGTTAGCCTCACCTGTTACAACAGTTGAGTTAACATAAATATACATATCATCTTTCATAATGAAATCACCGTCTTTTCCAGCACGCTTTGCAGCTCTGTCAAAGTTAGCAACTTGCCACTCACTACCTTCGGTAGTTTCAGTAATTTGAATATTTAGAGTTTCATTTGGAAATCCTGCTAATTTAGGATCTACTTGTCCAATCTCTAATACATCACCCTCTCCTAATCCAGATACATCAATACCAAACTGCTTTTCAATACTTGCAGGCGTACCTGATAACCAAGCATATCGTGGTTTTTGCTGATTAAATCGATCATCATCTTCATTTAACAATCCAAGTACATTTGCACTTGAAGATGCTGTTTTAATTACTTGTGAAAATGCAAGTTGAACTTTGCCACCTTTCACACCTCTTGCTGATTCTAGAACTAATTTGTCCATTTTTTGATAGTTTTTTAAAAATTAATAAATATAAATTGTAAGGTGCTTTTGACAGACTTTAAAAGTCTATAAGAGTACAGATCAAAGCATATCTGTACAATTGCCTACTGTTGTTTTCTCGCTGATGCGCAACAGAAATAGCTCCGATAAATAGTATACTAAAGACTCAATTCAATGTATGGTCTTTCAAGTATATTAGTGCTAAGACAGGATTCGAACCTGCAACTTACTACAGGAAATCATACTAACCTTAGTATGTTTTTCCATATTAAACTACTTAGCTTGGTTTTTAAGGTTTCCGTTTCACAAACTACAGTGATCAACCTGTAGCTATCTACAAGTGGAAACCGACTAACTTATAGATATAAGTTTTGTTAATTAGGATTTTCCAATACATACATAATCGCTTCGCATGCTGGTTTAAAGAAAGGAGTAGTAGAATCATACTCATTTAACTTTTCGAATTTAATATCTTCTGGTATTACACCATGTTCTAACAATTGATCTACGTATTCTTCTTTTTCAAGAACGTTATCCATGTCTTTTGATGTAAACAGATTAATAATCATAGTAGTACTATCATTTACTAATGCTGTAATTTTATATTGATATACTGTCATAATGATTAATTTTTAATAAGACCTAGGATTTTACACCTAGGTCTTTCTGTACTATAAGTACTAAGATAACGAATTAAACGTTATCATCTTCCAACACTGTAACACTCTCTCCAGAGTCTCCATATGCGTCACATGTAACATAACCTGTACCACAAGATGTTAATATTAACGCAATAACAAATAATAAGCCGAATAGACTTAATGATGGTACAATAGGATGTACCCGTGTTAATAAATTTTTCATTGTTTAAAATTTAAGATAAATAAATAGGACGAGCAGTAATCGTGTCAGGCTCGTCAGTTCTGACATAAGCTAACTCTTTACAAGAAGTAACATACTCTATGTTGTTCTTATAATAAGTAAATAAATAATGTATTTCATTCATAATTTAAGGTCTAAATCTAAAGTGTTCTAATTTTTCTTCATCGTAATGTACATCTCCTTTAACAGGTCCCATTCCTATATTATGAACACAATAATATCGGTCAGTTCCTGGTACTTTTTCGTCAATAAGTATACCAATATGCCAATTATCCCAAAACAATATATCTCCTGGTTGATAATCTTTAATATCAGTTATTCTAGACTCAGGCCAATGCAGATCAAGATACTTTTTTATTATTCTTACACGTCTATGATCTATATTACTATCTGGTTTATCTCCATAATTTTTAGTTCTCACTGGATAATAATAGTCCATACGACCTATAATACTACGATGTATACTTTCTTGAAAGTCGTAACCTACATATCTATATGCACGAATTATAACATCAGTACAGACACCGATATCCGAAGGCACATCGCCATTGGGATAATCTATTATACGATAACTACCATCATAAGTAACATCTTGTGTAGTCTGCCATTTAGCATGATACATAATTTTATCAATAAAATTATAATCAGGCATTCTTTTATTAAATTGAGAATGAGCCATTAGGCCCATTCCCATCATTACTATAAGCAATATATTTTTCATAACTATTTGTTTTTAGTTAAATCTCCTTGATATACGAACTCTCCATCAATATAACGAATATCTTCATTATATTCAAAGTCTCCTGAATCTATATATTCAAGTATTTCTTCTTCATAACAGTGTTCAAATACAAATAAGTTATCTGTATCATGATTTACTACGTATAGGTAGTATAAATCTCTATTGTCATTTTGTTCTTCCATAGGTTCAACAATGCCCATACCTATGAGATGGGCGAAAATTAATTTAAGTAACATAATTTTTGATTTTAATTAATAAATAAAAAAGAGGGCAGTTTTTCTACAGTCTGCCCTCATTCTTTCACGGCTTAATCCCATACAGACATTAATTAAGTGTCCAAGGTTTCATCACCTCTCCGCGTCTGGAATTGTTACCAGCATAGGTCCCTTGAGATTTTATAGAGTAAATTTGGACCGTACAACCTCTATAAACCTGCTGTATCAGGTTTAATTTTTTAAAATAAACAAGGTGCGCTAGATGTCTTAGTAGGTTTTATTCACGCGATGATGACACCATACCTTGTTAGTTTGCTTAACATCACTGACTTTACAGTGCCCAACATAATCTTATTAGAGGTTGGCTTTTAAAATATATTTAGTATTGCATTGAATACATACATATCATTACAGAACAGTACAGCACTAACTAAATAAATAGTTAGCACTGTTGTTACTAATATAATCTCTTTTTTATCCAACATAATACTTTTCATTAGGATCCATAGCAAAGTAAAACATACTTAATACTACGCATATAACTAAGAAGAAAGCTGATATCATAGTCAGCGCATTTGCATCAGCACCTGATGTAGCATTTAATGCTTCATACAGTCCTGTTACAGTTGCTAATAAAGATAACAAACTAAGACTTGCAACGAATTTAGCTATAAATGTCTTTTTCTTTTTGTATAAATCTTTCTTTACTATCTTTTCTTTGATAGTAGTTCTTGTTTGTAATTCTATTACAAAACATAAGATTAATAATTGGTATTGTTTTGTTTTAATTCCTGTTTTACCCCAAGAACTATAGCCTATTGCAAAGCCGATTATTTTTTCAAAGTTTAAATCTAAGTTGATTCTTTTGTCTAATAATTGCATGATTTTATGGTTTTGGTTTATAAATAAAATGGAGTGCCAATAGCTGACACTCCTGTGTACATTTTTGTCAAAGTATTATACTGATTTGACAGTCAGTTCTTGATTGTATACTATGTCTATGTAATTCTTTGGATTTTCATTAAACCACTTTAGAGTTTCAAAGAAATAATTGCTATCCATATGGTTACCACTCATTTCATCTCTCTCTAATAAGTCTCCATCTTTAATGATATACGTCAACAATCTAATTCCACAAGGATAATTTATAAAAAGCTCATCATACGGATGTTCTAATGTTGGTAAAACATGTAACTCATAGCTTGGATCAGCTATACTCTTAAAAATAGTTGGTTGATCTAATTTCATATCAAACAAATACATTGCATCTTCAAATAAATTTCTCATGATGTTTGGTTTTGGAGTGAATATGGTGGCAGTAATAGGATTCGAACCTATACAATCCAGATCCATCATAAGAGCTATCATTCCTATGTGGTACTGCCATTTTTATGCTTCTTCTTGCGATAGTATTTAGATTTATCACGAAAGACTTGCTTTTTGCAAGCCTCTTGAATTTCTTGTTGAGTTACTATAATCTTTTTCATAACTATTAATTTATTTAATTCTACCAATTACTCTACGATCATGCCAAGTGTATGTATCACATCCACATCCACAACCATCTTCACCGTTGTTCATGATGACACGTTTGCTGTCATAATCTATGTCAAGGTAAAGATAACTGTATATATAACCTTGTTCCCAGTTATTATTACGCACTTGTTTGTTAATTTTATTATAATAATTAACATAATGTTCTGCTTTTTTTATTGTGTTGAAAACTATCATAATAATATATTTTATATTGATGAATAAAAAGAGGCAATGATTAGGTTAGTTAACTAACTTGTCGCTCATTGCCAAAAGCGAAACATAAGAATAGCATTGTCTCCTGTTTAGACCCTATTCTTATGATATTACAGGTTGATTTATATTAATGCTAAATAGTCTGTTGTGCCTATTGTTGTAGCATAATATATTGTTGTTGATGCTATCGTTATTGCTATTAAAGACAAGAACGTTAGTTTAATTTTATCAGTTAGTAACATAATGTATGATTTTAAAAGTAAATAAAAAACAACTGCATTAAGACACGAATGTCAACGATGCTACCTGGCAATTCCAACTTGGAGTATGCGTTACAAAGAGGCGTTTTAAAGCAAATTTCCAATCGAGTTGGTTCTTCGTTGCAGTTGTATAATTAAGCCATAACAATTAAATGCTATGGCTTATCAATGCTTTAAGCATTAGGATTAACCAACCACAATGGGTTAGTAATCACTCCATAAATAACAGTGTATTCTTTCATGACAAAGGATTTAAAAGGTTAAACAATCTATTTAGTTATCGTATAAAATCTTATTCAAAGGAAAAGGAGAAAGAAAAAGGGGCAGAGCCCCTTTAGTTACTCGCATACAACCTCGTTGTACGTCTCAACACCATCACCCTCCACGATGTCAACGGAGTTGGCATCGAGCCATTCCTCGACAGCAGCTTTAGCTGCGTCTTCTCCGAGCTCATGGAAGCTCGCTGTTATAAACTTACGAGCGAAGATTGTTCTCTCGTCATCAAAGAGTCCCTCTTTGGCTTTCTTAAACATTGCTTGTACATAGTCATCTGTAACTACGAATTTTACGAATTCTACTTTCATCTTGTATGATTTTTCTTACGGGGGCAACATTGCCCACGCATTCTTTAGGGGGAGTTGTTGACGTTGTTACTTACCACTCTTACGAAATCCTATGCACACATATAAAAATTATATAGAGGGGGGGTATTTAACAATTAGAAAAAAAAACTTCTAAATAAGAATAAGTATAAAAAATAAAATTATAAGCTAATACTTAGACTACTACTGACACACAGCCAAAACATGCTGGTACTAAAAATAGTACCTAAAAGGACTTATAGGTACTAAAAATAGTACTTTTGTATTAGTTATTGTAATATAATTATAATATCTTTACACTATGGGAAACAGAATAATTAAGAAGCGCAGTACCAAGAAGCAACAGTTTGATGTAGGCAAATATGTAAACTCTGAAACAGGAGAAATGCTAGCATCTGAATTAGGCAAAGATAAGATGTCTGTGAATATAACAGAAGAAGGTGAGTGTGTTATTATTACTTCTGATGATTATATAGTACTTGATTCTAAAACAGTAAGATATTTATCTACTGAATTGTCTAGAACTGAAATAAACTCTATGATTATGATGGCAACTGATCTAAAAACACCACTTAACATAGTGTACAACGGACCACAACCTCACACTAATCAATCACTACAAAAGTTTTTAGGCTATAGTTCTAAGGCTATGTTTCTAAAGTTGCTTAATAAGCTTATGAAAGTAGGAGTCATCTATCAACTTAAAGGCAGAATAAGAGATGAGATAAGAGTAATCTATATGCTTAACCCATTCATAGCACGTAAACGTAAAACTATAGACAAAGAAGTGTTTAATGTATTTCATCCTTTTGTATAAATATTATAATAACTAGATAAATATTGTTAGTTATTATAAAATTATTATATTTGCTCTAAGATGATATGTGTTTCACTAGATACTAATGACAGCATTCTTTTAAAATCAAAGGATAAAAGCTTTCATGCACTGTTTTATATTATAAAACAAATACCTCATACTACAAACGTATGGTATAGTGATAGAATAAATAAACAAATGGTATGTGATGAGCTGTCTGTATCTGGTCCTGCACTGGAAAAGATGTTAAGCTCACTGCGCGAGCGAGAGCTGCTTGTTAAAGTATCAAGAGGTAAATACAAATTATCAGAATTACTACTAGAGGATTACTGATGGAGATTGGAGAATTAGAATCAGATGATCTTAATGAGATTATTACAAAGTCTAGGGTCTTAGAAAAAAGATTTAGAAAATATTGCAGACAGCACAGTAAAATTTTTACATCTACAATGTTCTTAGGCCCTGACAAAATTATTTTAAAATGTTATTTAATAGATGAAGACAGCAGAACGATTAGCAATAGCTAAAGAATTATTAGCCACAGCTTTTGTGGTAGCCTCAGAAAAATCAACAGCAGAAGGACTTACTTTTAAATATAAATCTTATCCTGAAGAAATTCAAGAAGATAAATTTATACTTAAAGCATGGCATGTAGATATAGTAGTAGGAGAATTAGGACATGGAGAAAAGACTATACAACAATTTAGACTACCTAGGCCTAATAACATAGACGCTAAAAATATGGAATACCATGCTATTGTAGAAGTATTAGCTACTCTTACACAAGGAGCATTAGTTACTTGGTATGAGGTAGGAAAGATCTTAGCACAAGATAAAGAAATGCAAAAAGAAATTATAGATGAAGCAAAGAAAAGTAATATCGCTCCCAACAAATAATAAAAAGATATATCGTCAGATATTAGCTTTTATGAATTTTATGTTAAACTTGAGTCCTCAAGAAAGAGATGTTCTTGCAGAACTTGTTAGTTTAAATAATGAGTATGAAGCTTTACCAGAAGACAAGCGTGCTAAATTTATTTTATCTACTGACGTTAGAAAAGAAATAAGAGAAGATTTAGATATACAAGAAAAACAATTTAATGTTATAATATCTAAACTTCGTAAAAAAACTATGTTCGGTAAGCCATTAATAAATGACAACAATGTTTTACATTCTGAATTGCAGTTTAAACCTGACAGTGATGGGTTTAGGATTGAAGTTAATTTAGTAATGACTACAGAAATTAAAAAAGCAGAAATAGAAGTAGTAGAAGAAGTGAAGAAAGAAAAACTTCCACCAAAAGAATATAAACATGATGCTACTAAAGCACCTATTATTGAAGAAGAAGAATACGACTTTACTATTGATATACCTGATGAATAAACAAAAAGAAATTTTAAAAAAAATTGCAGCCTCCCACGGAGTAAGTTTATCCCAGGCAGAAGAAATATGGAAACTATTAGGAAATAAAATTGCAGATGTTATAAGTAGCGATCATAAAACAGATGGAATATTTGATGAAGATAAATTTCCTATTATACATATAGATAACTTTGGAAAATTTATTCCTAATAAAAGAAAAATAAATCATGCGAATTTTTGCATCAAAAAGAAAAAAAATGAACTTAACACTTGAAGTACATATAAATGATTCTAAAGATAAATACTTAACTACCTTTTATAAAATAGATGCTTTGTCTAAAAATCCTAAAGGAGGGTCAATTATATTTCTAGCAGGGGTACAATATAAATGCTCACTGCCTTATGAAAACTTATGGGATAAACTTAAAAAGTTACAAAAATGAAAGCTTTATATGAAAATAATTTTTGGGACATACATCCTGAATTAAAAATCATAGAAGAGTTTAGTAAAGTCTATACTGCAGACAAGTCTAAACAAAAATCTATTAGCTCACGTACAATGTGGGCTATTGATTTTGCATATAATCCTGAATCTAGATTTTTTAATCTGCCCAATAAATTAGAAATTATATCTAAAGACTTTTTAAAAGATCCTAAGTTTAAATGGGAAAGCTTAGATAAAGTAATTGATATCTACAAGAACATAGTATTATCAGACGCAGAAAGAGCTTTAGTTAGTTGGAATGAGATTATGGGAATGAGAGACAAATCTTTAAAAAAATTATATAAAGAAGCTTTAAACGTACAACATATAGGAGAAGTTGATACAAAGATTTTAAAAGAAATAGATACTATGTTGGCTAATACAGCTAAGTTATTTGACGATTATAAAAAAATTAAAAAAGACTACGAAGAAGATAAGATTAAAAAGAAAGGAAAAAGTATTGTATCTTTAACTGAGTCAGGAGAAATATAGTATGGATAATATTTGGGAAAATAAAAAGAAGATACTCTCTGGAGTAAAAAACTTATTAATTAAAAATAAGATAATAGAAGAAATAGCAGAAGCTCGTCAATCTATATGTAATAGTTGCGAGTTTAAATCTAAAGAATGTGCAGCCCTTATTTCAGAATGTTGCTCAGTGTGTGGATGTTCTTTAAAATTTAAAACTAGATCTCTAGAGTCTTCTTGTCCCAAAGATAAATGGCCAAGTATAAATGATAAATAATAAAAATTATAAATTAGATGAGATACCTAAATTTCATCCTGTACTTGAGCATTATGAAAGACTTTCATTTTGGAAAGCAGAAAAGCGTAAATGTATAGAAGGGTATTGGCAGCAAGGCAAGTGGATGCCTGGTCCATTATATTATTATGTAAACTTCCATAACATACAATTTGAAGATGATTCTTCTGTAGCACAAGCATTTGGCTTGCCGTTTTTACGTGATATAGATTGGGAACTATTTTTAATCTATGAAGAATGTAGGGGCTTTTCAGGATTTACAAAAGATACGCAATATACATGTGATCGTAAATACGGACCCGAAAAAGAATTAGCTTTAAAACTTAAACGTATTACTAAAGAAGAGTTAAAGAGATTAAAATATATACCTGCACGAGAATACCTAAGAAAAAACCACGGTAAAAATTTAGGAAAGCCTTTATATAAAAACTCAGCAAAACATTTTATAAGTATACAATCTAGGGGTGGAGGTAAATCATATGCTACATCAGGTATAGCAGAACATAATTTTTTATTTGATGGAGCTACAGATTACGATGATTATTTATCTAGAAAAAAGAGTAAAAACTTTTTAGCATCAGATACTATTATAGGAGCAATTGACACTAAATATTCAATACCTCTTATGAAAAAAGTTACTACTGCCTATGAGCTTCTTCCTGGAAGTTTTCAATTAGGAGATGAATTTTATCCATCGCCTTTATCGATATCTTACACAGGTTCTTTTATGGCTAACAGAGAAGCAACAACTAGAACAGGATCTGTAATGCGACATCGTACATTTAAAGATAACCCGCTAGCAGCCAATGGTACTAGACCTAATTTAGTAGCATTAGATGAGGTTGGTTTCATGTATAATATAAAAGAATCTTGGGGAGCAATTGAAGCAACACAAGCTTCTAAGGCAAAAAAAAATCTTGTTATATGGGCTCTAGGAACGGGAGGACTTGTATCGGGTAGAGCTGCATTATATGCAGAAAGTATATTTAGAAATCCTGATGATTATAATTGCGTTACTTTTGAAGATCATTTTGAGAATAGAGGGACTATAGGATATTTTGTACCGTACTCTCTTACATTAAATGAATTTAAGAAAGGGCCTAATCTTATAACAGATGAATCATTATCTAGATTATATATAGAAGATAAAAGAGAAACTGCAAAAAAATCACCAGACCCTACTGTATATCAAACGGAAATAATTAACGGTCCTATGTTGCCGTCCGAAGCTTTCTTAGTTTTAGAAGGAGCATTCTTTCCTACATTACAATTAAAAGAACAGCTAGCAGAAGTAGAAGGAGGTAAATATGCAAAATACACAGACGCTAGTTTTAAAGGTATTCTTAGTTTCGATAAAAACAATGAAGTAGAATTTAGTACTATACAAGATCTTAGACCGATAAGAAAATTTCCACTAAATAAAAATGATGGTAAAAAAGGATGCGTTGAATTATGGGTCAAGCCTCAAAAAAATGAAGAAGGTGTAGTCCCTAGAAATGTATACATAGCAGGAATAGATGTTGTAGATAAAGACAAATCTACTACTGACTCATTACCTTCTATATTTATAATGAATAGATTAACAAGACAATTAGTAGCAGAATATACAGGAAGAAGTAATGAAGCAAAAGATTTTTATGAAATATGTAGAATGCTTTTACTGTATTATAATGCAGTAGGTATGTATGAAAAAAACCTTATTGGGTTATTTAATTACTTTGATCGACATAAGTGTACATATTTATTAGCAGATACACCTTATCAACTTAGGTCTTCTGATACATATAAACAATCAGGAAATACTTCTAAAGGTATTAACGCATCAAGCGCTGTTAACTCAGAAGGACGTAATATGGTTAAATCATGGTTACAAGAAACAATATCTATTAAATCAGAAACTAAAGTATATGAAACTATTTATTCTTCTGCATTAGTAACAGAGCTTGTAATGTGGAATCCACAAGGAAACTTTGATAGAGTATCTGCGTTAATAATGTTAATGTGGTTAGATTCAACTATGTATAAAGAAACTAATAAACGTGTGAATGAGGTTAAAGGATTTTTAGATAATGATTATTTTTCTAATATGGGAGTCTTGAAAAAGAAAGTTATAGGGACCATAGATTCAAATTTTTATTCATAGATTTGTAAGAATAGAAAATAATTATTATGAGCGACAATCTAGACAGTCAAGGATTTATTAATTTTCCACGACAAAAACTATCTGATGCTCAGAAGACAGATAACTGGTATAAGAAGAATATAGACTTTGCAGGACACTTATTAACTTCTGATGTTAACCTTAGAAACAGTTTTAAGAATAAAAGAATTAATTATAATCTAAGAGCTAATGTAATTTCTCCTAGAGACTTTGAAAGATTTATCAATCCTGATAATTTAGATTTAAGTACTTTACCAGCAAGCTTCCAGCATATTGGAATAGAAAATACTAAAATTAATTTACTATTAGGTGAATACGCTAAACGTAAAAAAGAATTTAAAGCTTATATTTCTTCAGGAGATCAAGAAGGAATATCTAGAAAAGAACAACAATTAATGGACCAAGTTACTCAAGAAATGGTTCAAATAATTCAAACAGAATCTATAAGTCCTGAAGAAATACAAAAACGTTTACAAGCACTTGAGAAATATCAAAATTATGATTTTCAAGATATGACTGAAATTGTTGCTAATAAAATTCTAAAAAAAGAATATAAAGAGCAAAATTTTGATTTTGAGTTTTTAAGAACATTTGAAGATTTACTTACTGCAGGTGAAGAAATAATGTATTGTGGAGTATTAGGAGGAGAGCCTGTTATGCGACGAGTAAATCCTATGAATGTTTATACTCTTGGAGGTAATTCTATGTTTATAGAAGATTCAGATATTATTGTAGAATACGGATATAAATCTGTAGGACAAGTAATAGATGATTATTGGGATACTCTTAAACCTAAAGATATTGATTTCTTAGAAAAAGGAAGAACAGATACTGCAACAGATGGTGGTCCTGGTATAGGATTAAATAGAGATATATCGATATTTGATTTTTACGGAGAAGCAGGTGCATTAGATATATTTCATCCAAATGAAGCAGGAGTAAGAACTTTTGCAGGAGCATTTGACACATATGGTAATGTAAGAGTTATGAAAGTGTGTTGGAGATCTAGACGTAAAATTGGAGAACTTACATATTTTGATGATGAAGGTGTAGAACAAAAAGATTGGGTTCCTGAAGATTACAGGGCTAACAAAGAACTTGGAGAAAAAGTAAAATGGATATGGGTAAATGAATGGATGGAAGGTACTAAAATTGCTGATCATATTTATACAGTAATGCGTCCTATACCATTTGCTAGCAAATCATTAGTTAATAAATCTAAAGGGACCCCTCCATATATTGGCTCAGTCAATTCTACTAACGACTATAAAGTCCAATCTCTTATGGACATAATGAAGCCTCTTGCATATTCTTACGATATAGCTTACTACAAAAGAGAGCTTGAAATAGCTACATATAAGGGGTCCTTTACTGCTATTAACTCTGCACTTGTACCATCAGGATGGGATCCTAAAGAATGGATGAGATATGTAACAGTAAATAAATTTGCTTGGTTAGACCCAACTAATGAAATACTTAAAGGACCTGCGCAAGGTAAATCTGCAGGACAATTTAATCAACTTACTGCACAACAAGTAAATATAGGAGATCCTAATGCAATCGGTATGTATACTAATTTACTTGTAGATATAGAAAATACATTGGGCAAATTAGCTGGTGTATCTGGTGCAAGAGAAGGACAAATACAAAATAGAGAAGCAGTAGGTAATGTAGAAAGAGAAGTTGCGCAAACATCTCACATTACAGAAAAATGGTTCGCTATAGATCAAAATTTTAGAAAAAGAGCATTAACTAAATTTTTAGAATGTTGTAAATATGCATACAAAGCAAACCCTCAAAAAGGCCAATTCTTACTTGATGATCTTAGTCAACAGTTTATTACTCACTTTGATGAGTTTGCCTCTACAGAATATGATCTTCATCTTTCTAATTCTACTAGTGATACGCAATTGTACAATGATATTAAAGCGCTCTCACAAGCAGCTATACAAAATGGTCAAGCAACTATTTCAGATTTAGTAGCTATATCACAATCAGACTCTGTACAAGACATTGCTAAAAAACTTGAAACTTCTGCACAAAAAATTAAAGAAGAAAATAATAAGATGCAAGAGCAACAAATGCAACAAGCTCAACAAATGCAAGAAGCACAAATGAAAGCTGATCAAGAAGCTAAACAAATCGATCTTAAAAAGCATGATGATCAAATAGCTGTAGATAGAGAAAAAATTCAAGCTAGCTTAGAAATAGCAGCAATGAAAGAAATGAATAATAACTATCGTACTGAATCAGGGTTAATGGATTCAGATAGTAACGGCATTGCTGATGAATTAGATCTTAGGAGAACAGAAATAGAAGAAAAAAGAAATGATCAAAGATCAGAATTAGAACAAGCTAAATTAGACGAGCAAATACGATCAAATCAAGCTAAAGAACAAATAGCAATAGAAAAAATGGGTCTTGAAAAAGAAAGAACTGCAGCTATCAAAAAAAAATAAAGCTATAGGATTATAGCATATACTTATAAATAGATTTAGGTTTATTTATAAAAATAATTTTAATATTGTAACCAAATAAAGACAGCAAACAAATGAGTGAAGAAAAAGAAAATTTATTTGAAGGACTTCAAATAATGTCCCCAGAAGAATTAAACGCAGTCGTGGAGTCTGACGAAAATTCTGAAGGAGAAGAAACAAACACAAAATCTGAAGATGATTCAGAAGGAATGTTTAAACCTGTAGTATCTGAAGAAGGAGAAGGATCTTACGAGAATACTAAGAATTCTACAGAATCTACAACCGCTACTTCAAACGAGAAGAGTGAAGCAATTTATAAAGGACTAATTAAAGAATTAGTAGAGTCAGATATTATTACTGCTGTAGAAGCTGATAAGTTAGGCGAATTAGAAGGGTCATTAGATACTATTAAAGAACTAATGAATAAAACGGTTCAGACTAATTTTAAACATGCTGAACAAAAGTGGAAAGATAATATGCCCGCTGCTAAAAAAAGATTTTTAGAAATTGAAGATGCATTTGATGAAACTGATCAGGCTATTGTAATGGCTCAACGATTAGAATTCTTTGACAGTGTATCTGAAGAAAATATTAAATCAGATGAAAATCTTCAAAAAGAAATTTATTATGATTTACTAATGTCTAAGAATTTTTCTGAAGAACAGGCAATAGAATCTTTAGAAGATGCTATAAAAGTAGGTAATCTTGCAGATAAAGCTCTTAAAGCAGTTCCTGAATTAAAAGGACAAGCAAATGCTGTAGTTACTCAAGCTAAAGAATATAAAGCAGCTAGAACTAAGCAGCAAATAGATCAGCAAAGTAAAGCATTTGAATCACTAATTAAAAATATTGATTCTAGAGATTCTTTTGTAGAAGGCATAAGTCTTAATAAGATTAGTAAAGATAAGATTAAGCAAAACATTTTAAATCCTGTTTATACAGATAAAAAAACAGGAAAAGAATATAATAGCTTAATGTATAAACAAACTAGAAATCCTGCAGAGTTCGAAATGCTTATAAACTATTACGATACTCTAGGACTATTTAATTTAGATAAAGAAGGTAAATTTAAACCTGATGTAGCTAAATTAAAACAAGTAGCAAAAACAAAAGCAATCAATGATTTAGATAAAATCATTGCATCAGAAGATAGAAGCGTAGGTAGAAATACTTCTGTAGAAACTTCTGAAAAGACTGGAAACATATTAGATATGTTAGAAAGGTCAATGAAAAAGTAAATAAATATATTCGTTAAACAAATAATACAAATCAAAAAATGGCACAATTACTTCCATTACAAAAGTATGAAGCGAAGGATTACAATGGTTTAGTCACTGACAACCATTTCCACGCTTTGTACCAACAAAAGCCTCAATTGATTAGCAATGTAATTCGTGAGATTTACAAAACTAATCTACAAGGTAAACTTCGTGAATTCGTAGATCGTTTCCCAGTAAAAGAAGTGGAACAAGAAAACGGATTTTACAATTGGATGTTGCAAGGGCAACACGACAAAAATCTTCCACTAGTTGATGCAGAAACTATCGATGGATCTTCTATTTCTGCAGGGACTTTCCCAGCAAACGTAGGTTCTAACGGTGAGCGTTTCTACTTAATCTTTGACGAAGCTCTATTTGAAGAAACTAACGTTCTTCGTGGAGAAGTTGATGATTATCATCTATTAGTTAAAAAAGCGATGGACGCAGGTTCACGTTTCAAGTTTGAAGTTGAATTAGTAACAGATAGCTCTACTAAATCTATTCCTTCTGAGGAATTAGCAATTGGTACACGTTGGTCTAAGTTTTACTCACTTTCTCCTTCAACTCTTTCTTACCAAGGTTCTAAGCCTTACTTCACATCTCCTTGGAGAATGGAAAACCGTCCATCTACTTTAAGAATGGAATATGAAGTAGCTGGTAACACAATCAACAAAGGTAAAAACGAACCACTTGAGTTTGGATTTAACTACAAAGGACAAACAGAATCAATCTGGATTAACTATCAAGATATGGTTGCTCATCACCAATGTGAAGAGATGTTTGCTCGTATGTTGATGTATGGTAAGAAGAACTGGACATCTGATCACAAGTACCTAAACAAAGATGACAAGACTAAATATGCAGTTGAGTCAGGTGCAGGTTTCTTTGATCAAATCGCTCCTTCTAACGTACATTACTATAACACTTATGACCTTGATTGGCATCTTGAATTACTTCTTGATATGGGTGTTGGTAAACTTGAAAGAGGTAAAAGAACTATCCACTTACTTACAGGTGAATTTGGTGCAATTGAAATCTCTAAGCAGATTCAAGAAAAGAGAGGTCAACTAAACGTAACTGTTATTCAGGATCGTTTTATTGATTCAAACTCTAAGCCAGGTAACTTAGGCGGTAAGAACACTAAAGCTACGCAACAACCACAATACAATATCTATGAGTGGTATAACGGAGTTACTATTATGGTTGAAATCCTTGATTTCTTCGATGATGATGTATACTTCCCACAACGTCACCCAGATGGAAAAGGTATCGTAGAATCTCACAGAATTCTTGCTCTTGACTATGGTGATACTGCAGGTATCTACCGAGTTAAGCCAAAAGGAGTTCCAGATTACAATTGGGCATATATCCCAGGTATGAGAGATCCTTTCTCAGCAGGAGGTAAAGGTAGTCCTAAAATGGTTGCTTCACGAGTAGACGGTTATGAAGTTCACTTCCAAAAATGGGGAGGAATGATGATCGAAGATCCTACGAAAGTAGTTGACCTAAGATTACTAGTAGAACGGTAACAGTTTCTAGTTAACATAATAAGTCCCTCAGAGTTGATAGCCTTGGGGGACTTTTATAAAGAGAATTTAAAGACAGCAAATAAAAAATAAAATGGCAAAAACAGCAGAAAAAGAAAAGGTAGTGTATGGTACTTTTCTGCAAGACAGAGTGGTTTCAATTAAACCAGTAGAGTCTTCAGGAAAATGGAGTAACTTATTAGTAAAAGGACAAGATAAACAAAGAGATCCTTTTTTATATAATAAAGTTAAACGTAGTTACCAAGTACCTTTAAATAGCCAAACAAGGGGTGGCGGAGTTAAAGTAATTCTTGACGATCAACACAGAGTGAAGATTGAAAAGTATAGAGAAAGTTATCCAAACGGGATGACACAAAAAGAGTTCTTTGAAACAGAGTTAGGGGCAAATTTAAATACTACCCTAAAAACAGATGACAACTTCTGGAGATCAGATAGAAGAGGTAGAGTTATTCTTACAAAAGAAGGCGCTACTCTTAATTTAAATAGATCTTTAGATATGTTAAAGTATTTAATTTTACTTTCTAATAAGATGTTAATATCACCATCTTATGATGAAAGAATTTTAAAAGCAACATATGAATTTATGGTTGTAGATGAAGATAAAGTAACTGTTAAGAAGCTTGCAGAAGCAACTGTTAAAGCAGATGCCTTTGTTAAGTTTGCTGAAATTACAAACAGCAAAGCTTCTATTACAGGATTTATTAAATCATTAGGCCGTACAATTCCAGCAACTGCATCAACAGATTGGCTAAAAAGTGAAGTATTAAATGTGGTTGAAAAAGACCCTAAATATTTCTTAGAAGTAGTTAATCATCCGCAGTATAAAGATCGTATCTTTGTACAAGAAGCAACTGAAGCAGGAGCTATAATTAGAAAAGGAAACAAGCGATATACTCTAGATAACGGATCAGAGTTAGGAGATTTAACAGACACAATAATGTTCTTAAACAATCCTGACAATCAAGAAGTTAAGATGAGAGTAAAAGCTAAAGTAGATTTAAAAAAACGTAAATAATGACTGCAAATCAAATGGCCGATATGTTAGAGGAGAAGTTAGACAGAGCTGATAGTTTTGGTTCTCCTGGATATGAAGATTTCGATCTTACATCTGTACTAACAGAAGCGCAAGATTTGTATGTTAAAAAGTTTTTTGATGAAATGAATAATCGAAAGCAGAAAGGCTTCGAGGAAACAGAAATAAGGAACCAAGGGTTATCAGCATTAGTTAAGGATGGTGATAACCTTACGGTTTCAGCTGATCAAGTAGGTGTAATTGTAAACAATAATGTTTCAGGAACATTTTACGATTTACCCGATGATCATATGTATACTATTTACGAAGAGTGTACAATTGACAAAAAAGAATGTGATACTGGAGCATTTATAATTGGATGGGTTAACGTAGTTGCTCACAATGAAATGCAAAGGTATAACTGGAGTAAGTATAAAAAACCTTTTTACAGGGTCGACGGAAACTGTAGGGTTTGGCGTTCAGAGTTTAGTAGAAAAATCTCAGCAAGAGATGATGAAGCTGCAAAGACAGATAAACGCCACGAGTTATTTACTGATGGAACATTTAATGTAACTAATTATCATATTAGATATGTTAAGAATCCATTAGAAATAAAAGTAGATAGAACTACTCCAACAAATCAAAGAAACTGTGAGCTTGATACTAGTACTCATGTAGTAATAGTTGGAATAGCAACAGATTTGATGATGCAACGTGTAAAAGAACAGAAAGTTCAAACAATTGAGAACTTTCGAGACTTAGAATAAATAAATAAAGTATAAATTTTTAAACAATTAAAAAATGTTAAGAACCGCAAACAATGTGTTCAGTGTCGTATTAGATGACAACACAAAAACGGCTTTACCAGGAGCGTTAGCCGTAGTAACAGATCAGAACCTCCCAGCAGGATCTATTTGTGCAGTTGATGCAGGAATGCGTCATCTAGCTAACCCAGCAGCATTAGCAGCAGCAGGTCGTTATAGACTAGTACAAGGTAGAGGAGCAGGAAAATCATTAATGATGTCTCCTATGATTTCAGTAGAAGGTAGTACTGTTTCTGCTAGTAAACACAGACTAGCTGTACAACAAGTATCTACTGTAGGATTTAATGGAACAACAGGATCTCTTCCTGTAGCAGCTGAAACAGATTTTTATATCAAAATTCGTAAGAATGATAATGATGCAGCAAATCGTTCACAACCAATGAGTCTTTTTGCAGGACCAGTTAGAACAGACGCTACTCCTACTCAAGCAGAATTAGCTTTTGCTCTTAGATTAAATGGTATTGCTAATTTTAAAGATGAGCCTGCTAATAACTATTTAACTTTTGATGTTATTACAGGTGCAACAGGAACTGCTACACCAGCAGGTGTTGGTACTATTACAGCAGTTAAAGGGTCTAAAGTCCTTACTGTAACAGGTACAACAGTAGCAACTACTTTTCCAGTAGGAACTGCAGTTAGACTTGGAACTACTGTATCTTCTCCTATTTTCTTAGTAACAGCTTCAGATAATGCTGCTAAAACAATAACACTTGATGCTCCTGTAAATGCTTCAGGAACTTTTGCTGCAGGTGCGGCACAATCAATTACTGCTGCTAATTTAGCAGCTGGTGCTTGTGGAGTTGTCTTAACAGGTGTTCAAGCTGACTTTAATGTGAACTCATTCCGTGATTATTATGTAAACAGATTTACTGTTACTTTCTCTGATGTATCTACTTTAGTTACTACTTCAGGAGCTAGAACAGGATCTGGTGTATGGCAACAAGTTGCTATGGACGAGTACATGAGTTATGGATTCGAAGGTGAAAACAGCATGTTAGGTGTTCCACCACGTATGAGAGATCAAGAAGTTATTGAAGGCGGAAAATACGGATGTATTGAAGTTTCTTGGACAGAGTCTATTCAAGGATTGGTTTCTCTACAAGGAGGTAAAGGTTCTGTATTATTTTATGTTAATCTTGATGCCACAAGTGGTTTATTAGGAGCAACATCTACAGGATCAAAATTAGTTACTGTTTTAGGAAAAACAGCAGCTGAAGTACAACAATAGTAAATTCTCCACCCACAGTAGTCCCGTCATAAATTTTGCTGTCTATGGCGGGCTACTATATTTTATTACTGATTAAAAAATTGATATGGCTCTCAAACCTAAAATCTCGGCATCATTAAATAATAAATGCAATAAAATTACAATTACAGAAGAAACAGGTCCTTATGTAGTTGCAAATAATGATGGCGGTTGGGGGACTGTTAATATTGATACATCTGCTATTATTCATGCAGATGTTCAATTTTTTAATACAGATCAAACTCCTGATCCACAAGCATCAGGAACAGGTACTATATCAGGAACAACATTTACAGATGTTACCCATATATCAGGAACTTTTGCCGTAGGACAAACTCTCACAGGCGTGGGCGTAGCTGCAGGCACAAAAATTACAGCATTACTTACAGGAACAGGCGCTAATAATGGAGGTACTTATGAAGTAAGTATCGCTCAATCAGTTGCTTCAACTGTTATTAACGGTAATCTTATGGTAAATAATTATACCTTAAAAGATACCTCAACAGATGTATATTCTACCGTAGCAGGAGCTCCAACACCTGGAGCATTCATAGCAATTTCTGAATCTTCTTGGTCAGGTCCTGATGGTATATATCAAATGGTTTACAGAGTACAAGATGCTACTACTACATATGAAAATGATAAACAATATGTTTTATTTTTATGCAATCTTTGTAATTGTAAAGATAGTCTAATTGTTAGGCTAATAGATGCATGTGATACAGAAACTGTAGAAACATTAAAAACACAAGTAGATCAGATGGAAATCTATATTTATGGAATTCAATCTGCATTTAGTTGTAAAGACTTTGACACTGCAGAAGCTATACTTACTGCAGCAACAACATATTGTAATACTATAAGCGGATGCGCAGGCAACTGTTAACTTTAAAACCTAAAAAAAATGAGTTGTAAAAATTGTAGTGACGTAACACTATTAAGCGGAAATGACGGAAACGGAATCCAAACTGTTATAGATAATGGAGATGGTACATTTACTTTCTTTTTTACAGACGGTAGTACATTTACAACTCCAAATTTTAATGGTACTCCAGGAACACCTGGTGCGCCAGGAGCAGCTGCAACAATTACAGTTGGAACAGTAACAATAGGTCCTCCAGGAACAGCACCTTCTGTAACAAATTCAGGAACATCAGAAGCAGCAGTTTTTGATTTTGTATTTCCTATTGGAATAGGTTACGGTAAAACATTATGGGTCGATGATCAATTTGGAAACGACGGAACCGCTTTAAGAGACAGAATTGATTTACCTTATAAAACTATTGGAGCAGCTATTACAGCAGCATCAGCAGATGATACTGTTCATATTAGAACAAATAGTTACACAGAAGATATTACTTTAAAAAATTTAGTTAATATTTATTGCGACGAAGGAGTTGTTATAAATGGTAAAATAACTGATGGAGGTAATCCAGCAGTTTCTAATGTAACAGGTAATGGAATATTACAAGATACTGCTACTACTAATCAATGTATAGAAATAACAGGAAATGGTTCTGATGTAAAAATAAGATTAGAAAGAATTACTAATACAGGATCTGCGATTATGCAAAGAGCTACTACAGGTGCTTCTAGTAAATTAATAATAGAAACAGAGATTCTTTCAGGAAATATTCAAAATTATTTTGTAACAGTAGGAGGAAATGTAGATTGTACTATTAAAATAAATCAATATGCAGAAACTGCTGCTTCTACAGGAACAAGTGCTTTTGCAGGAGTAGATGCTAGAGCTAGTATAGGAGCTCCAGATGGATTTTCTGGAATATTAAATTTTTCATGTCCTAAAATGATTATACAAAATGGAACTAATGATGCTGCAGGAGTTGCTTTATTTATAGAATCTTCTACTACAAGTACAGCTAAAGTCTTTTTTAATGTAGATCAAATAATTAACAATTACGATCAACCAACTTATAGTTCTGTTCCTGGATCACAAGATGCTGCATTAGGAACATTAAATTTAAATGGAGACGGTAAATATATAATTAATGTAAAAGATTGTTATTCTAAAAGTAGAGTAGGATTGATGGTTGGAATAGGAGATGCTATAGGGGGTCCAGGAGTTCCTGCTAAAACTACAACTGGAATAACTATTTTTGAAGGAATGATTTTTTCATTAAAATCAGCTGCAATAAGAATGTGTAGCCTTAATGATTCTACTAATAGAGCAAGACTTATTATTAGAAATTCTTCTTTATCACGAGGAATAGATCCTGATTCAGCAATATCAACTCCTGACAGAGATTCTGTAGTAATATTTGGAGATTCTGGATTTGGTACTCAAGCATTAGGAGGTAGTCCAACTGCTTTTGGTTATATGTTTGCAGAATTTATAAATACTCAAATTATTAAAATTACAGATAATCCTACAAGTGTTGATTCGAGAAATCTTGACCCTTCAGGAATTGGAGAACAAGGTTTAGTATGCATACAAAATTCTGACACTACTACAAATAATGATACTAATGTTATTAATATTAAAGGATGTGATTTAATTTCAGGAGGAATTAATGGTCCTGTATTTGCTAGTAATTCTGCTGTAGTTGGCTATCAACAAGAAGATGCTCTATTCCCTGCTGAATCATCTCCTCCATATGATACTAAAGTGTACTTTAAAGACACTTGTTCTAATGTATTAAATATAGCAACAACTAATGCAGGAGCAATTCATGAAAAAAATGTAGCAGGAGGCTTTATAAAAGAAGCTGCTAGTATTAGAGCACTTAATTATTTACACACACAATAATGGCAACAATAACATCAGGATATTCACAAGACCCAGGCGCGGGTGCAGGATATGATCTTCCTTGGGAACCTCATGTTTTTAAAATAACTGATACTACTTTATTGGCAACATTAGTTGCAGGCCAAATAGTTACTGATATTACATATACAGCAGGAGTTCCTATTGAAGCAGGAATAGGCGGAAATAAAATATTATCATTAGTTTATAATACAGGAAATTCAGGTCCTTTGTATTTAGATAATAACGGTCCTTTTAGAACTTTAATGGGGGTGTTAATAATAGATGTTGCAGGAACTTTGTTAACTCCAAAAGTTCTTTTAGCAGGATCTGGAAGAGGACAAATTACTTTTAAAGATTTAGCATTATCTCCTGATGAAAAAAATAAAGAATGTTTTGACAAATTAGTTTGGGATAAACAATGTATCTTTGGAAAAGATGTTTTAAATTTTGTTAATGAAGTATCTTTTGGGTATCTTAAAACAGATGCAGTAGAGTGTTTAAAAAATAGAAAAAGAGCTTTAGAAATACTTAATTGCTATGATACTAGAGACATAGAAAACGACACTACTGATTATAACACTATTACTTATACTACTATTAAAAAATTATTACAATGGCTATAGATAAAAAATTTAGAAGAGATGCAAATACTGAAACTAGTCAATCAGTAGATGTGTTCTTTGATAGGGAAAAAGAAAAACTTTCTTATTTAGATAGAAATAGGAAACAACATATTATTAAAGAAGACGAAGACGAAGTTGTTTTAGAAGTAGGATCTTCTGCAGCATCTTCTCTTGTTAAATTAAGTACTACTTATAATTTTGGAGGAGTTGAATATGATACTTACAGATTAAGATCCTGGGTATTTTTTAATACTCCAAATACAGTTCAAATAGCTGAATTAGGATATATTTATATTGATAATGGAGATATGTTTATTATTAAAAATAGTAGTAATATAGAAGCTGTTGATTTTAACGGTAACTTTGGGTATACTAATACTCCATTAACTCCAGAAGCTCTTGTAGATGATGCTACAGATGTAGCTAGAAAAGTAAATACTATTTATTTAAATCAAGATAATACTGTTGGTGCTTTTCCTCAAAATTATAATTTTATGTATGTAGTAGGATTTGATGCAGCTGCTTTTGAATGTGATGTATATATTGATGTAGAGTTTATTGTAAATAAAGGAGAATTTGTAGAATTTATTGTTTCATAAAAAAAAATTATCATGGAAGAAAGAATATTTAAAGTAACTGATGAAGGAAGTACTAAAATAAAACCTTTAGAAGGAACATATGAAATAGCTTATAAATATAAGAATGAAGAAGAAGCTAAAGTAGCTGACGGAGCTATTAATAGAGGAGAAGCATTAGCAGTTGATGGAAAATTTCCTGATGTAGATCCTAGCAAAGAATTTGAGTATTATGCACTTAAAGTAACTCCTACAGGACCTCAAGGATGGGATGCTTATGCTTCAAAAACTAAAATAGTTATGGCTGAGCCTCCTAAATCAGCAATAGATAAAGAAGAAACAGTAAAATTGCCTTTAAAAAATGAACGTCCTACTAAAGAAGAGCTTATAAAAGGAATGAAAGAGAGAGCGGAATCAAAATATGCAGAATTAAAAAAGAAATATCCTACTCCTCCAGCAGAATAAAAATAATAAAATAAAAAAATCATGGGATATTTACAAACTAAAACAAAAAATATAACTTATACTCCTACTATATTAAGAGAAGGAACAGGAACAAATAAAACTGGTTTTATAGAAGCAGGAGCTTTTTCGGTATCAATTGCTAATGTTGGAAATCATGATGATGCAAAAGTTAATGGAATCATTTTAAAGAAAACTGAAACATTAAGTTTTAATGCAGGAGAAGCTAATTTTTTAGGAAGACTAGAATGGGAAACGGGCACATCAGAATTATTGATAATTATATTAAGAAAATAAATTTAGTATTTTGCCTACTAACATTAACTTTGATAAGAAATTAGGAAAAGGATCTACTACATCAATTAATTTTTCTCCAAGCAGTAGTCTTTCTTTTATAAATACTTTAAGTACGTTATTTGATGGAATTGATACTTCTGTAACTTTTTCTACAATAGCTTTTTCAAATGAGTTTACAACTTCTTTTTGGTTTAAACCTATTAGTGTAGGAGTTAACAGTTATATAATAGGCAGAGACACGACTGCAAGTCCAAGTGATTATGTATGGTTACGAACTATAGATCAAATTAGACTAAGAATAAGTTTTTTAACATATACATTTCTAGAAACTAATAATAATAATATAAATGTTGGAGCTTGGAATCATTTATTGATTTGCAGAGATTTTTCAAATAATGTTACATTATATTTAAATAACCAAATTTTTAGTTCTCCACAAACAGTATCTACCAACCATAGGTTAGAAAAAATTGGAAATATAGATTCATCATTTTATGATGGCTTAGTAAACAATGTAGCTTTTTGGAATAGCGACCAAACTGCTAATAGGAACACAATATATGGAAACGGTAGTCCTAGAGATCTTTCTGAATTATCTCCATTGTTATGGTATCGCATGGGAGAAGATGATATTTATCCGACAATAAGTGACAACGCTGGATCAAACGATGCAACAATGGTAAGCATGTCAGCAGCAAACTTTGTTAATGATGTCCCTTAAAATATAACTAATGTCTACAAATATCAACTTTAATAAAAAACTAGGAATAACTGGAGATTCAGGAATTACTCTTGCTACTAACTCTACACCAAGTTTCAGCAATGTAAATTCATTCAGTTTTGATGGAGTTGATGAAATTTTTGAAGGAAGTAGTATATATTCAGAACTAAACGGAGGTACTAAGTTAACTTTAAGTATATGGTTAAAGCCTATTAGTGGTTCGCCTTTCTTAGAATACATTGTTAGTAATCCTAGGGATGCTTCAGCAAATAATAGTCAATTTGCTTTGACCTTATATGAAGGTTTTAGTGTATCTTTTAATGTACAAAGTAGAATATCACAATATGTAAGTGGCAGAATTGGTGCAATTACTTATGGTGCTTGGAATCATATTCTTGTATGTGTTGATTTAGACAGGACTGTAGGTACTGAAGGCGCTATATTTATTAATGGACGAGATGAAACTACAACAAGCCGAATGGGGACTTTATCAAGTTTTTATACGGCAACTGACGCTTTACATATTGGAGTAGATGCTAATGGAGGTTACAACAGATACAACGGTAATATAGATGAACTTGCTATATGGAGCGGTCAAGACTTTAGAGGCGCATCTGAGGTAAGCGCAATTTATAATAGTGGCGTTCCGTCAAATTTAAACAATACAAGCGGAATAGCGCAACCTTCGCTTTATTTTAGAATGGGCGAAAATGCAACATTTGGAACGCAATGGACAATGACCGATGTTAATGCATCTTATTCGGTAACGTCTGCAAATATGTTAGAAGCCAATAGAACAACAGACGTACCAACTGCATCAAGTTTTACCAACACAAAGTCTATACTATTAGATGGTGTTGACGATTTTGTTACTATGGGCAATGTTTTAGATACATCAAACACAGGCGCAGATGAGCTTTCTATTTCTGCTTGGTATAAAACAACTACTAACGCAACACAACTTATAGTTGCTAAATGGGCAAATCAATCGCCATTTAACGGATATGCTTTGTTTTTAGTCGGCAAAGAATTGAGATTTTTTATTGGTAGCTTTGTTGGTAATGCCTATATTAATGTTAAAAGCAATTCAATAAACTCACTTATAGACGGCAATTGGCATCACGTTGTACTTACTTACGATGGCAGTAGAGCATCAAGTGGAGTTAAGATTTATGTAGATTCTACAGAAATATCATTAAACATAATTCGTGATGTAGCACCCGATGGAGTAAGTGATTACTCAAGCTATCAAGACTTTATGATTGGAGTAAGAGGCAATGCAAGCAACATTGGATTACCGTTTGATGGTAACATTGATGAGGTTTCATATTTCAATTCAGAACTTTCTGCAAGTGATGTAACAAGTATTTACAATAGTGGTGTGCCTAATGACATAAGCAGCCTTTCGCCTGTATCTTGGTGGAGATGCGGAGACGGAGATACGGCTCCGATTCTGACAGACAATGGTTCAGCAAGTAATGATGGAACAATGACAAACTTTACAACTTTTAGCACAGACGTGCCAACATAAAAACAAATAAAAAACAAAACTATGTCACATTTACCAAACGTATACGCAATAATATCTACAACGGATATAGACAACGTAGACTTTACACAAGTACCTGAAGAAAACAACGAATATTTGAGATATTCTTTAGACGGAACAGAGTTTGTAATTAAGTGGTTTGACGAACACGAACCTACTTTTATAACAGACGGTACGGTTGTGCCTTTACAAACTTTAACGCACGCAGAAGCTTTAACTTTAATGGCTTCAGCAGAATGGTCTGAAGAGATACCTGTAGAAGAATAATAATGTAAGTATAAACACTTAAAATAAAAAAATAATTAATATCTTTACAAAATAAGATTTAAAAATGACAGGTTTTCAAATTGGATTAGACGCTTTAATATCTTTACTATCTGCTGTAGTAGGAGCTTTAGCTGTATGGTACAGTTTAAAAGGTAAAGTAGAAATTCAACAAGTAATTTTAAATAATCTTATTGCAGATATGGAAGAAATAAAAACTCATAAAAGAGAGGGACATACTCAACTGCATAAACGTATAGATGATCTTAAAGGTCAGGTTGAACGAAATAGAGAAAAAAACGACGAGTCTTTAAGTGAATTAAAGAAAGAAATGGGAGCGATGGAATTAAGAATTATTCAAGCTATCCATGCGGTTAAAAAATAGTTGGTTATTAATACCCTTATTAATAATAATCTCTTGCACTCCGCAAAGAAGATTCACTAAATTAATAGAAAAACATCCATATTTACTTACTACTGATACACTAGTTATTCATGATACAGTTAAAGTTACTGTACCTAAAATAATTCATGATACTATTATTAATGAACATTTTTTTCACGAGATAACTAGAGACACATTAGTATTACAGAAAGAAAGACTTACTGTAAAAATATTTCATGACACTATTAAGAAGAATGTATTTATTCAAGGAGAGTGTGACACAATTACTGTAGAGAAAATAGTTGAGAGAAAGATCCCAATTAAATATTATGAAAAAACTCCACTTTGGAAAAAGATAGTTAATTGGTTAATCATAGCAGTAATACTCTATGGAGTATATAGACTGTTTTTATTTTTAAAAAAAAGATTACTATGAAAACGTTTTTTAAAGAATTATTAAGTGATGAATCAGGAAACTATTCATCAAAAAGATTAGGTGGTTTACTTTGCGTCTTAGCACTTGTAGTATCACTAGTAGCTAATACCTTCACTCATGGAGATATAAGACCTGCAGAGTATCTTGTAGATGCTGTAGCTTTATTTGCATTTGGTGCATTAGGGTTAACTTCAATAGACAAATTATCAAGAATATTTAAAAAGAAATAACAATGGGGTAAGTGCAATCTTAGTATATTTAACTTTCTTTTTAATATATGCTATACCCGCAATAATAAGATACCTATGGAAAAAATTATAACTTGTCCAAATTGCAATACTGAGTTTGATATGTCTATTAAACCACATACTGAAGAGTCTAAATACTTATGGATATTAGACAATGGTCACGGTGGTATGATAAGTGGAGTATATCAAACACCTGGTAAAAGATCTCCTGTATGGCCAGACGGTGAGGTTTTATACGAAGGAGAATTCAATAGAGCTATTGTCGACAGACTAGTTAAGATGTGTGAAGCTAACAATATTGATTATATTAATCTAGTAGCTACTCCTAAAGATATTAGCTTAAAAGAAAGAGTAGATACTGCTAATAGATTAGCTAAGTCTTCTGAAAAACCTTGTATATATGTAAGCATACATGCAAACGGATTCAGTGATGAGTCAGCAAATGGTTGGGAAGTTTTTACATCTCCAGGAAAAACTAAATCTGATGAAATAGCCACTGTTCTTTATGAAAAAGCTAAAGCCGAGTTTCCTGAAAGAAAAATGAGAACATCAATGGGAGACGGAGATCCTGATAAGGAATCTAATTTTTATGTTCTTGTAAATACTACTATGCCTGCTATATTATCAGAAAACTTTTTTATGACTAATTATAGAGAGTGTCACGAGATACTTATGAGTGAATCAGGAAGAGACAGGGTAGCTAAGATGCACTTTGAAATGATACAACAATTAGAAAATGGCTAGATTAATAGATAATCAAAAACAAACAGCTAAAATTAAAAGACCTTTAATTCACGCTAAATCAAAGACTTCTAATCTAAAAACGTCTAAGAACTATAAAAAGAAATATAGAGGACAAGGCAGATAAAAGTCGAAAATAAATCATATATTTGTTACTATGCTAACTTTAGAAGATCTTCAGGCACAAATAGATGAATCACTTGCGATTAACTCCATAGAATCTTCGTATTCTTATGATTTCTATACAGATTTAATTAATGAACAAAGGTCCTTATGGCTAAGAAACGAATATAATAAAAATCGTCGAATAGATCCATATGTACTTCAAAATCTTAATTGTTTAGAATTAGAACTAGTTAATCCTATAGATTGTTGCATCACAGTGCCAGATGCATGTAAAGTTCTTAGAACTAAAAAGAAAATTCCTAATACAATAGAATTATATTTTAAAAAAGGTATAGCAGCTGTAGGACCTGCTGATATAACTAAGCCTAGATTTGTCGTAATAGATTATTCTAGAGTTCCTTTTATAGGACACGGCAGAACTACTAGAACAGCTATTTATACATTTTTATATGATGAGTATATGTATGTTATAAGTAAAGACCCTAATGTTAAAAACATTAAGTATATGACTTTACGAGGAATATTTGAAGATCCTACTAGTTTGCTTAATTATGTAGATTGCGTAGATGGAACTACATGTTGGTCTACTAATAAACCATATCCAATTAATCAATGGATGTGGACATATATTAAACCTATTATTTTACAGCAGTTGATGCAAAAAAGCGCAGCACCATTTGACGATATGAATGATGCACAAGATGCTAGAACTCAAGGTATGAGACAAGCAGCTCCTGCACAACAACAACAACAACCTCAACAATGATAAGAGGAGAAGGTAAAACAAAAGGTAATGTAAAAAGGAATGAGTTTTATAAGCATTATAAAGAAAACGCTAAAGAAGAAATAATTAGTAAATCTTTATATAGTGCTTTTATAAAAGAATTACTTACTGCTTTTAGTAAAGCTATTGTGGAAACAGGCCTAGAACTAAAAATAAATAAAGTAGGTAAATTAAGAATAAGGAGTAAAAAATTAAACTTCTTTGATAAAAATGGTAATAGATCTAAAAGTTTAAAAGTAGATTGGAAAAGTACTTGGGATTTTTGGAAAGCTAAACATCCTGGTTTATCTAAAGAAGAGATAGTTGAATTAAAAAATAAGAAAGTTATTTATCATCAAAATGATCATAGCAGCGGTGAGTTTTATGAGCATTATTGGGATAAATTAACTAATGTTTTAAAGTATAAAAGTTTTTATGTCTTTAAACCTTCTAGGCAATATTCAAGATTAATTGCTAAGGTAGTTAAAGACCCAAACAGAAAAGTTTTTTATTATGGATAAAATGGAAATGCCAATGGATGATTCAACAGGATCATCTACAGAAGTAGAAACAACAGTAAGAATTAACCGTAAAGAATTTGAAGACGGAGGTTACGAAGAAATTCGTGTAGAAGAAGTCGACGGAGGTTATATTAAAACTGTATGTACTCGTAAAAAAGTAGACGGAGAATGGGTTTATAAAGATGATAAATCTGTAACAACAGAAGACCCTCTTAAAAATAATTCTTCAGAAGGAATTGCAGATAGATTAGAAAAAGTACTTAAAAATCTAGGATAATGTTTGCTGGTAAAACTGTTTCATATAAAGCAATTTTAGATAAAGTAATTAGAGACTTTGGATTTAATTACGACGTTCATGAAGAAGAAGGTGTAGAATGGTTGGCTGAATTTATGGCCCACACTAATGTGCCTATGACTTTAGAAAATAATATTGCTTATATTAAAATATGTGACGGTAGAGCAGAATTACCTTTTGATCTTCATAAAATAGGACAAGTATCACATTTAACTTCCGTTAACAATATAGAAGAAGCTGAATGCGGAAAAGGACGTATGTTTCCCATGCGATGGGCAACAGATTATTTCCACAAAAGATATCACATAGATAGAAGAGATTACACTTCTGAATCAGATCAAACATATACTGTTGAAGGAGGATTCATTTTCACATCTTTTAACAATGGTTTTATAGCAATGAGTTACAATGCTATTCCTACAGATGAACATGGATATCCTACAGTGCCTGCAGAGCAGCAATGGTTAGAAGCAGCTTCTCATTATATAGCGTTAAAAATAGCTAAAAAGCTGTGGATGCAAGGGCATCTTCGTCCTGATGTATATCAAGTTATAGAAAGAGATAGAGATTGGTATTTTGCACAAGCAGTAAATCATGCTAAACAATGGAACGGTGTAGATGAAGCAGAAAGTATGCAAAACGCAACTCTTAGAACTATACCAGACGTACAAGCGCACGCAAGCTTTTTTGCTAATATGCAATTGCCTGAACAACGTAATTTTAGACCCGTATCAGGAGCTAGATCTAATACTAATATATCTATAGTAAGCGCAGGCGTTAATCCAGCAACATCTTAAAACTAATTCATGGAAGGACACGTTAATACATATGGCGGAATGGATAAAGATACTGCTTATGATACGATTAAGCAGAATATGTATATCGATGCTTTAGATGTTAGAATAACTACTACTGTAGGAGAATCTCAAGGAGCCTTTACAAATATAAAAGGAAATAAATTATCTTTTACTATTCCTACATCAGGAACATTTGATAATGATCCTCCAAATACTCCTATTTCTTGGAGTGCCGATGTTCCTGAAGCTATTGGTTACGGCACAATTAGAGATAAAATTATTTTATTTGTAGCAGATAATAGTGGAACAAAAGGATGGATTTATCAAGTAGAGTATAATCCCGCAACTCGTGAAATAACAGGAGGAGCTGCTACATTATTATATTATAATCCTAATTTATTTTTTAAGAAAGAATGGCCAATAGAAGCATTAGGTCGTTATGAAAATGAAAGTATACAAAGAATTTATTGGACAGATTACAATAATATATTTAGAACTATAAATGTAGCAGATCCAAATTTAAATACTTTTAATGTTGATAATATTGATATATATCCAAATGTAGAATTTACTCAACCAATTGTAGATAATATAAGCGGAGGTGGAGAATTAAATTCAGGAATGTACCAAATAGCTTATAGATTACTTACATCTGACGGAAAAGAAACTTTAATATCTCCTCCAAGTAATATGATTCATATAGTTTCTGCTTCTGAATATAATACTGTAGCAGAATATGTAGGAGAGCCTGAAAAAATAAATTCATTTAAATCTATAAAACTATTAGTAGATACTAGTGCTTACGTAGGACTATTTGAAAGAATAGAATTTTTTAGTTTATATTATGAAAGTTCAATTGCAACTCCAGTAGCTTCCTCAATTGAAACTAAAGATATTATTTCAGATATTACAACAATAACTTATACTGGAACAGAAGATTCAATATTTGATATAGAATTATTTACTTTTGCTAGTAAGAACTTTGCATTTAAAACTTTTAAAAGTGTTACTCAAAAAGATAATTATCTAATAGGAGCTAACATAAAGTCTTCTACAATTAATATAAATGATTTATTAGCTCCTGGAGAAACTTTTGAATCAAAGACTAAAAGATATAATAATTCATCTGTTGCTACTCCAGGAACTATTTTAGACAAAGCATTTAATGCAGAATTTAATAAAGATAAACATTGGGATAAAGATTGGCAGCTTCCTGCAAATCAATTTAAATATCAAATAGATGGAAGTACTTTAGGAGGAGGAAATCCTACTCCAATTACAGGAGATAATATTTCTTATTCTTTCCATTTAGAACCTATGACTGTAGATGTAGAGTATCAATCTAAATTTCATAATGTTGCTGCAAATATTCATTACGGAATAGACAACCATGATTTAAATGATGGATACGGAGTTCGTCCTAATCCAGATGGAAGTATACCTAACGCAGCTTCTCCTATAGTTTCTAGTTTACTACGAGGATATAAAAGAGGAGAAACTTATAGATTTGGTATTATATTTTATACATTAAAAGGAGAAGCTACTTATGTAGAATATATTGGAGATATTAAGTTTCCAGATATATCAGAAGCAAATGGAGTAAATAATACTGGCGGATCTCCTTATTGGCCATTAAGCACTGTTTACGATGATTCAACAGGTACTATAGGTAAAACAGGAAAACCTATTACAGTAGGTTTAAATTTAGGGATAAAATTTAATATAGATTTTAATTCTTGTCCAAGTTTATTAGATAAAATAGAAGGTTTTCAAATAGTTAGAGTAGATAGAGAAAATACTGATAAAAGAAGATTATCTCAAGGTATTGTAAGTCCTTATGCTCATATTAGAATGGGAGATACTCCTAGTAATCCAGATTATGATTTTAGAGTTAATGAAGATGAAAAAGTTTTACATCAATTTAATACTCCTGTAGTTTGGAAATATCAACAAGGAAACGGAGGTGTAATAGTAGATACTAGCCCACAAACTAGTCCAGATATTCAAAATGATAGTCTTAAATATTTTATAGACGATCAAGATAATGATCTATCTGCCAATCCTTATACAGATTATAATAATATTTTTCCTCAAACTCCAGGAAGTGCAGACGCAATTGTTAATACAACTATTAAGTCTCAATATCTAGCTTTTTATTCTCCTGAAATATCTTACAATTTTAATAACACTCCTGATTTAGCACTTAATGCTGCTAACAATGCTTCACTTTTAATGACAGGATGTTATACTGCTACAGTAGGAGGTTCTCCTTCTCCTCCTAGTGCAGGAGATTATAGAGAAGAAACTACTCAATCAGGTACTGGACCTGCAGCTCAAAATTTAGGAAATAATAATAATTTAGATATATGGGATCGAGGTTTTAAATTTAGACGAGTAGGGCCTATAACTTTTAATAGTATTGAAAATATTAGAAAAATTGAAAGGTCTACATACTTTGATATGAGAGACAGTACTAATGTTTTTCTTGATACTAAAGTTATACTGTTTCCTCAAGATAATCAAAGAGCAAATTTTACTATTAATACAACGCCTCAAATGCCTAGAAGAGACGTGCTCACTGCCAATTATTCAAATTGTAAATCTCCTGATTTAGGTAGAGGAGATACTTATGTTAGAAATTATTTTGCTTATATAGGTACTAGAGCAGATAATCCTATTGTTGCTCAAGATTGGGGATTAAATAATCCAAGAAATAGTCTTTCAAATAGATCGGGAGGAGTAGCTAGAGCAGGAACTAATTTAACTGTATTATTAGATACTTTTTCTTTAGACCCTTTAAACAGTAATACTAGTTACACTACTCCAGGAACAGATAAACCTTGGAGAGATTATTTTCAAATAGCAGGAAATACTATTCATACACCTGTTCCTAGTAATCCTCAAATAGCACCATTACCTGTTCCTGATGGTTCAGGGGGACTTACTACTATTAATAAAAACGAAGCAATTCCTATTGTAGATCTTGTTATACCTAAGAATGAAATATATGGAGGATTTTCAACTAATGCTTTAGAATCAAATAGTTTTATTCCTGCTTCTCCTATAATTAAAACAACGTCAGGAAATTTAGATTATTCTCCTATAGTTTATGGAGGAGATATTTTTATATCTATGTTTAGTCTACAAAAAGCAATGATAGAATTTAATAGTAAATTTTATGAATCAAATAGTGATGATTATGATAATGTTTTTACAAGAACAGATTTAATGGTAACAGAAAGTACTATTAATTTAAATCTAAATAATAGTGCTAATACTACTAGAGGAATTAAATTTCAATTTGAAGGAGAAACATCTGGAGGACTAGAAAGTGTGTATTATAGACAAGAAGATAATAATACTTTTTCTAATTATGGAAAATTTGACCCAGGTTTAGATAAATATAAAACTTATAGTTATAATCCTGTTTTTTCTCAATTAGATAGAGAAGTACAATTTTTTGTACAGCCAAATAGTGTTATAGATTTATCTTTAACAAATGATGTAAGAGCTTATTTATCTTCAGTAAAAGTCAACGGAGAGGCTATAGATTCTTGGACAAAATTTGCTATCAATGATTATTATGATGTAGATGATCACGGTCCTATAAATAAAATTATAAACTTTAAAGACAATGTTTATTTTTTACAAGATCAAGGAACAGGAGTTTACAGTATTAATAGAGAAGCAATTACTACAACAGATGATGGTGTACCTACAGAATTAGGTACAGCAAAAGGTTGGGGTAAACATCAGTATTATTCTAAAGAAGTAGGTTCAATACATCAATGGGCAATAGCTACAACTAATAATGCTATTTATTTCTTTGATGCTATTCACAGAAAAATATATCAATTAGGTCAAGGTAAAGGAGGTCTACAAACTAGTCCTTTATCAGAATTAAAAGGCATGCATTCTTACTTACAATTTTTAGGAGAAGATGTATTTTTAAGAAAACAGGATGGAGGAGATAATCCTATTTTATTAAAAGGATCTCATATTGGAATAGATGAAATAAATGACGAAATTATTTTTACTTTTTTATCAACTACTGATTCAGAAAAAGGAGACATTAATACAATAGTATTTGATGAAATAGCTAATCAATTTTCTACAAGATTATCAATTAATCCTAAAATGTGGATTAATAATGGAAATACTTTATTAAGCAGCAATCCTTTTGTAAATAAAGAAAATGATTTTTATGTTCATAACATAGGAAATTGGGGAGAGTTTTATGATAATAAAGTAGGATGTAATTTAACTTTAGTTATTAATCCTAAAGCAGATATAAATAAAGTTCTTAGATTTTTAGAATTTAATAGTATAGTTAGAAACGATAATAAAGTAATAGACAGAACTAAAACTATTACAGGATTTAAAATTGCTACAGAGACACAAGATTCTGGAGTAATTCCTTACAGTGCAGGAAGAATAAAAAGACGTTTTGATAAATGGAGAATTAAACTTCCTAGAGATAATAATTCTACTAGTAAAAAAGGACGTTTTAGATCTACTCATTTTTTATTAACTTTATATTTCGACAACGATAATAATAAAGAATTAATTATGAATAGATTAGTTTCTTATTATGACGCACAAATATTTTAAATGCCAGGAACTCCGCCTAAATATAATTTACCTGTTAGTTCTTTTAAAGATTATAAAAGATCTAAGACAAAAGATACTCTCTTAAAAATCCATCCTTGGCAAAAGTCTAATGTAAATCCTAGTGCTAGAGTTTATCCTTACAGTTATACTCCTAAAGTTAGTAAATATGCATTTGCACAAAGAATGCCAAGTAATGATTTATTAGGAGTAGCAGGATTAGGATTTCCTAGAAAAGGAATTGATTTGACTCTTGTAGGAATTAAACCATTAGAAAATAATCCTGACTATAAAGGCAGCTTAACAGGACAAGTTTCAAAAAAACTAGGAAATTTTAATATAGGAGCTTCAGTAAATTTTTCAAAAGATAAAAGAAAAAGAGATCCTAGGCTTAATATAAAATATAATTTTAAAAATGGAGGCGCAATGGCTCCTATTATTCCTACTTGGGACTATCCATCTGAAAAAACATTTGTCAAAGACACTACTGCTTTACCTTTTAAAGAAGGAGGATTTATTAAGTCTTTAAAAAACCATATTAGAAATTCTAGAAAATATGTAAATGGTGGATTTAAAGATCCATTAAAAGAAGGCACCACTAATTTTTTAGAATTAAAAAAAGCAGTTAATGCTCCTATTCCTTCAAGATCAGATGAATTAACTAGACAATATGGTTGGGATTATAAAAAAACATATAACGAATCTGGAACACCTCATTATTATACTAAAAAACAAGGAGCAGATAATTGGATAGATTTAGAAAGTAAAGGGAATGAAAATTCTTTAGCAGCTGCAAAAGCTTTAGCTTGGGGCGATGATACTAGTTATATAGGAACTCCTCAACATTTAGCTCAACGACAAGAAGAATATGATAAGCAATTAAAGAGCAAAGGAGAATGGTTAGGTCCTATGGAAGCTGGAGAAAGGAAAAAACTTTATAATATAGAAAGTGATAAAGAGGCTCCTAATATGATTCTTTCATATGCTCAAGATTCTGATTTTATAAACAGCATTGCTAATTTTAATTTAATATCTCCAGGAAATGTTAATGAAAAATATAATGATCAAATTAAAAGAGCATTATTAAAAGGAACCCACGGTTTTAATCCTGCTACTGGACAATTGATAAAATTGTCAGGTTTAGGAGAAGCAGGCCAATCTAGAGTAGTAGATACTAAAAGTTTAGATGATCCTTATTTAAATTATACTTTAGAAGGAGTAGAAGGAGAAATGAAGGATCCTAATTTTTATGATAAAAGATATAAAAAAGAACAAAAAGTTGCTCATAAAGATTTAACAGATTATATAAACAAAAGGCATTTAGTTCATTTAGATAAAAGCGATGCTTGGAGAGGGCATATGGGATCTTATCCTATTTTTGCAGAAGATGTTTATAAAGATGACGAAGGTAATGTAATTTTTAACGATCAAACAGGTATGCAAAAAAGACTTACTGGAGATCCTGTAGATTTATATAATTATGGCAATCGAGATGTTTATATGACTGACGCTGAAGAAGAAGCATATAGAAAAGCAATGCTTCAAGAAAATACAAGAGTAGTACAAGATAGTCCTATATGGAATTTACCAGGAATGATTTATGGTTTTGGAGCAGGTAGTTTAATTAGACAAGGAGCTAAACAAGGGTTAAAACAATTCGCAAAAAAACAAAGTGTTCAAGCAGCTAAACAAGTATTAAAACAACCTTTATTAACAAATACAGCTCCAAAGTTTTCTAAATATATGCTAAATCCTATGCAATTGCTTGACGTTGCAGGAGGTATTTATGGAGTAGATCAATTTACAGATCCTACTTCTATGACAAGACAATCTATAAAAGATTATCAACAAGGAAAAGGATCTTTTGGAGATGCAGCATTTAATGTAGCTATGAGTGGATTATCTGCACTTCCTGTAGGATCAGAAATATTAAGAGCAGGTTATGGAAATATTGCAGGAGGAGTTAATGCAGTAAGAAGAATTCCACAAGTTAGAGATTTTGTACCAGGAATGGGACAAGTTTTAAAAGGAGAAGCAAAATTTAAAGATTTACTTACTACTCAAAAATATTCTAGATTCACTAAACCAGGTCAAGCAGGTTCTTCAAAAGATAGACTTTGGTATCAAAAAGCAAGTGCAGAAGATATAGATAAATATAAACCAGGTTCTGATAAAGTTACAGATTTAATTTTAAGTGATGCTAGAGCTAGTCGATATAATGTAGGAAATATACAAAATAGACTTACTGGAACTATAAAAGACAATCCTTTAGATGTAATAGCTTCAAGTAGAAGTATAGCTCCTTTTAATGATCCAAGAATGATATCTTATGTGAATAAAATACAAGATCCAGCAAAAAGAGAATTATTTAAAACAGTACTAAAAAATCCAGATAAATATTGGGAGCTTCCTGGATATACTGATGAAATGGCAGAACTAGTAGCAAAAGCTCCTGCTAATACAGACGAGCTTAACCTTTCTAAAAAACTTTTTAGTGATATAAAAGCATATGATGCTGCAAAATGGAAACCTGATTACAGTTTGTTAAATGAATTTAGTGGTACATATGGATTCGGAAAAAGACAAGCATTAAAACAAGGTAAAAAATTTTTTGATTATTTAAGTAAAAGTTCTAGTAAGTTAGGTAAAATTAATAAAGGAGAACAAGCAGTATTAGATGCTACAACAAACGACGATTAAAAAAATTATGAAAGATCTACTAGACATATTTGATGATGAAATAGTAAATGAGCAAATAGCTAATGTTACTCCTGACCCTCCTAAAAAAACTAAAGAAGATCTTCAAGAAGATCTTATTATAAAATATATGGAAGATTATGGCATAACTAATGATTATGTTAAAGCTGCTATGATGGGAATTATTGTTAATGAAGGAGGTTTTAAAGGAATAGCAGAAGATATGTATTACAAAACTCCTGGCAGACTTGCAGAAGTTTTTAGTGTATTTTCGACTTATAAAAATTCTAGAGGAAAAATAGTAAGAGCTCCTGAAGGTGAAGGTAGCAAATATGCTAATGAATTAGCTAAAAGTGGTAAATATTTAAGAAATCCTCAAGCACTTGGAAATTTTGTTTATGCAAATGTTTCAGGAAATGAAGGAGGAACAGATGGTTATAGGTATAGAGGAAGAGGACCTAATCAAATAACAGGTAAAGGAGCTTATAAAAAATTAGGAGAAGAATTAGGAGTTGACTTAGTAAACAATCCTGAATTATTAGAAACAGATCCTGATATACAAGCAAAAGCTGCTGTTAAATTTTTATATAATAGATTAGCTAAAGAATTACCTTATTTAACTAAAAAGTACAATAGGTATAAAAAAAGATTTGGGAACTATGTAGATTTTAATAACATAGATAATATTGAAGATGCTAATTTTATATTAACAAGTGCTAATGCAGGATTTGGTAAAATACCAAAACAAAAAACATTTACTGATAGATTAACTGCTTCTAAAAAATATGAAAAAAAATATGTACAACCTGATGAAGAAAGATGGCAAGATGAATTTGAAGTAGATTCTCAAGAATTAGCAGCAGATTTAGAACAACAAAAAACAGAAGTTGAATCAACTTCTTCTAGTAGGCCTATTCCAGAAATGCCTAAAATAGGAAACTCTTATAATGCTGATATAGATGATCCACAATTAAATTCTGATAATGATATTTCTCCTTTAGCTGTAAATATACCTGAATCAGTAAATACTATACCTCCAAATTTAAGTTCACCAGAAACAAAGTTTATAAATTCTAATGTTCAAAATTTTTCTAAAAAAGAGTTAAAACAACAAGAAGCTTATACAAAAATGCTGTCTGAATCTATTATGAAAAATTCAGCTATTCCTCAGTTTGGACAAGGGTCTATGTTTGGACAAGGACAATTGTTTGGAGCAAATAAAAAGAAATATGGAGGTAATATATACCCTAGTAGAAAACTTAAACTAGGAGGTCCTGATGATCCTATGAAGTTTATGGTTGATCCAGAAACAGATAATATAAAAACATACAATTTTGATACAGGAAAATACGAAGTAAGTAATACTCCCTATGAAGGAGATTTTAGTGGTATGATGAGTCATGTATCTGATATATATGAGCAAGATGATGAAAGTTTTGAAGCCGCTGCTGCTAGAGCAGAAAAAGCAAATTATTTAGCAAAATTATCTGAAGAAAGAACAAAAGGAGCTCAAAATCAAATAGCTGAAAGATCTATTCGTAATTTAGGAAAGTATACATGGGAACAAGGGTCGCCTTTTAAAAATTTTTTAAATAGTATAGGAGGAGCAAGATGTATAACAGGGTCTAGTTGTAATTTATCTCCTACACCAGGAGATTCTGATGAACCTGAAGTAGAAAATTTAGCTAGAGTTCCTTATTATATACAAGACAAAAAAGGCAATTGGATTCCTAATAAACCTTATACAAAAACAGGAAGACAAAAAGTAGGAGTAAGTCCTTCTGTAGCAGAACAAAATGCGGCTCCTAAAGGAGGAATTCCTGGAGGGCCTATACCTGTTGTTACAGGAAATCAAAGTTTTGCTAGTCGATATAAGAATTTTGGTATGGAAATGCAAAAACCAGGTGTTCTTCCTCAACCTGGAGATATTCAAGTCCTACATGGTTTTGAAGAAAAAGAGTGGATACCTAATGATTTTAATAATATTCAAAGAGGAAATACAGATACAGGTTATTGGCGAAGAAAGAAAAAACCTGATGGCAGTCCTGTATTTACTAACGGTAGATTTGTATACGGTCTTCCTGGAAATTCTAATCATGCTCAAACTATAGGGCCTTATTTAGATCAAGAAGTATCAGATTATATAGGTAAAAAACACTCTGAAACACCAGCATACTATATAGGCGATTATAGCGCAGATAACACTAAACTTACAAGAACAGATAATCCTGGTGGGGGTCGTTATGATTTTGTAGGTAAAGTAGATCCAAACTCCCCTACTTATCCAGGAACTGCTACTATGAGATATAAGGGTGATAATAAAATGTTTCAAAATATAGCAACAGATGCTGCAAAAAGAGAAATGGATGCATTTGACAGCATGCCTATTTCAAGACTTAATATTAAACCAATAGAAAATATTTCTACTAATTACACTAGTTCAAAAGAACTTCCTTCTGAATTTTTAAAAAGATTTAGAAATAGACCTTATGCAACTGGAGGAAGTTTAGGAAGTTCTCCTTGTCCTTCAGGTCAAATTTATGACGAAACTTCTCAAGCATGTGTTTCATACGAAACTTGGGAAAAAAATAATTCAGGTTTTAATATAGAAGATGTTAAAAAAGAAAATGAAAATTATTT
>Ga0208645_1000330_pt1 | contig 55425 bp, 78 predicted proteins | sample VirMetDEL_Sep_01_FD_184519 | JGI IMG/M metagenome (GOLD analysis project Ga0208645, IMG submission 184519) | Aqueous microbial communities from the Delaware River and Bay under freshwater to marine salinity gradient to study organic matter... | ecosystem: Environmental > Aquatic > Marine >... | reverse complement strand
CACTCCTGTCTCAATCGTAATATACAAATGATCAACAAAGTATACCCATCCTTCATGTATAATACCATTCTTATTCCATCTTACATAATCATTGATCTTTGGCACATAACTCATGGGAACAATACTGCTTCTAGAGGAGGTTTTAATGAAGAAAAAGCGGAATCAGATAGCGGAAGCACCAAAAGAAACCCAGAAAGCAAGGCGCATCGTGCTCGCTTTGCTGACTGCCTGAGCATCACGACCTGCTGCAAGTGCAGCGACCTTCAATTCGTTGCGGTTAGCATCTTTCTTGCTGGTGATCACGTTACGAGCAGACTGGAGAGACTGTTGCTTGGTCATGGTGATTTGCGGTTGTTTGAACTGAAGTAAGTCTAGACCCTATCGGCGGATCTGTTGGGCGGTGAAGGACAGTGCGTCTGCTGTCACAACCTTTAGTTAATGCTGAAAGCATAATCAATACTCTTCGGGTCCAAATGCACACTGAAGAGAAAATGCTTCCAGTTCAGCATCAACATCAAGGAAAGGATTAGACTCCCAATCTTCATCTGTGGGAGCATAATCATCGTACATTTCTTCGACTTGAACTTCATCCAAATAAGCGTCAGACATGCTCAGAGGTGTGTTGTTGACTTCTATAGTATAAGGGTGGAGAGGTGGGTTAGAAGCGCCTTGTAGACGCTTCTGGGACTGTCGCAGAGTATTATTAGTCATCACCAAAGATGTAACCAACAACCCCAAGAATAAGCAGACCTAGGATTATCCACATAGCAATATGCCAAAATTGAACAATCAAACTAATGGCAAATAATACAACTAATAGTGAAAAAACACCCTCGGAAGAACTAGAACTGGAGGATGATCGAACTTCTCTTAGATTCCAAACATCTGTAGATCCATAGATTTGCTCGATTTGCTCTTTTGCCCCTTGGAAAGTATTAGACTGAACTCTAACTTTTTGTCTTCCAGATGCAGATCCTAACCATGCTTCACCTTCCCAAGTTGCCATTACAGAATCACCTCAACCTTGTCTAGAATCTCGCTTGCACTGATAGATTTAGTTGCTGGTTTAATATCTTCTGCCAGCACAGTAAAATCACCAGGAAGAAACTTTACTTTTGCTGTTGGTGATTTGGGAGTATAGTAAATACGCTGCTCTACAGTTTCCCAATCAACTGATGCGATAGACATGTTCTTAGTATCAACTAGCAGCATGTAATCAAACGTCTTTTCGATTACTTTGTTCTCAGATTGAAAGTTCTTGAGAATAATGCTTTTAGTAGATCCATTCTTGTTGAACATACCGAGAGCACCTTTCATTTCATACCGAACACCATCATTCGATGTGAAATCTGTACCATCAGTGTAATCACCAACATATGTCAGTTGATTATTACTCCATTTAGCAAATGATTTTTCTTGCAACCATGTACGAAAAGTCTTGAAAGCATTAGATTTCATCTGCGTTGTGTTAGTTGCATCTACACAACCAAAAAACTCTTCAAGATTGACTTGTTTGATGTCGAACATAATGTATTTGGACAACAGAGGTAGATTAGTATAGAAAAACAAACCTGTCAAGGTTTGTAAAGTAGGATTTCACGCGCTTTCTTTGCAGCATATCCTGTGGTCGTTTTCTTCCTACGTCCAGCAGTGTATGTGATATTGAAGTAATGAACACTCAATGACTTTGCTTTATCATCAAACCAGTTATCATCTGCACGGTTAGCAACAAAAACTGATTTTTGTGAATCGGCAAAGTCTATAAGGTCTAGCAGTGCCTGCTCATCAAATCCATTGCCATAATCTGCGAAACTATCACGATAGGGTGGATCAAAGAAAAAGAAACCGTTAGGATCATCAGTTACAGCATTTTTCCAATCACCAGAGCGAATGTCTACACTTTGCAACGCTTGTTTCCACCAAAGCATAATAGATCGATCATAAATGCTATTAGTTTGATTCAACAAACCAGATGGAGTTCCATATCTACCATTTGTATTTTTATTGAGTTGGTAGATACCATTGAATCCAGTCTTCATCAGAAAATATAATGTTGCTGCCTCAAATGGTTTGCTCCATTCTTGATAGTTCCAAGCATGAAGATGTCTCACATCAAAGTAGAACTTTTTGCGATCATCTTTGTTCAGTGGAATATATTGAGATTCTAAACTATCAACTCTACCAATGAATTCATCATAATCATTACGAATCGAACGATAGATGTTCATCACATCATGATTGATGTCATTGATAACAACATTCTTTGGTTTGTAGGTGTTCATCACATGGACAAACATTGCACCACCACCAAAGAATGGTTCATAATATGTTGAGAATGGTGCAGATGGCATAAAAGGTGCATAATGTTTTAGCACCCGTGTTTTGCCACCTGCCCAGATAAAGAGAGGTTTCATTCGTAACGTAGAAAAACAGTTTTGATCGTTAGACCATAATACTCACTCAGTTTAGCATAATGTTTCTTGATATTATCTTTAATATCAGTTTCTTTCAACTGACGGACTTGTTCAATAGTTGAGCAATAGAAGATTACCAAAGCACTTCTTTTATTCTGTTGCTCACATTCGTTGAAAATCATTGCAACAGCAGTTTGATTCCAAGAGTTTAGAGTTCTTGGTTCAAGAATAGCATACTCTTTGTAATCTTCAAGATTCTCAAAATTTATACGCTGATTAGCAAGTTCTCCATTAGTGTAAGTACGCATTGGTTTTGCTCTTCCACCAGAGGAAGTATGGGAGATCCATTGACCAAGAGTTTGACGATTTACATGAGGATAAGTTTCAGCAAACTCATCAAGAATATCATCAGTTGGTTTAGGGTCAAGACCATCTTGTTCCCGTTCTTCCATCAACTGAAACAACTCTTTCTTCACATCGCTGCTCTTAACAGCAACTTTTTCAACATCTTGCTTATTCAGAAGGTTGCCAAGTCGAATAGCATTGGACATCTTTCCACCCAACTGAGTGTCAAAGTTGACAATGCAAGCATTAGATTTGAAAATATCTGATTTTATTTCAATCTCAGCAGTATGGTTTCCGTTGAGAAGTTTAGTATCATTCTCATCTGGAAAATATACACAAGTAAGATCTTCAAGTCCACTGGTATCACCAGAAACTTGAATCTTATTAACTACACGATCAATAAAATCAATATCACGATCAATATTTCTAACTTGAATACGCTTATCACGATTGGGGGCGTATTCATTATCGTTTAGTTTATGGAAAAACTGAGTAACATCAACTTCTTCACGGGGATACTCTCCGCACTTGATTTGGCGGGCAATTTCATTAACGTTGATCATTTTAGTTTGAGGGAATAGAGGTTTGATTAAGAGAGATCCGTTGATTGAATACGCTCAGAGAGCACTTCTAGCATTGTATCAGAAATGAACTCCCTTGTGAAGCAATCCGTATTGAAAAACACAGAGTTATCTCCAGGATTGTACTGATTCACTCCTTCAAGATGAGCAACATTCAGTGTCTTACCAATAGTACCATCAGAATATGCACCTTCACCAGTACAGAAAGTGACATAACTCACAAATGGATTGATCTTGCGGCAAATATAGTTGTTCTTAAACCAACGTTCAATAGCATTTCCAAGATCCTGCTGTTTCTTACCTTCAAACGCTGCGATTAGTTTAGCTTTATAGAACCATAGACCACCATCAGGTAAGCAAGCACCTTTGCCACCAGGAATCTGTTCTTTAGTAAGTTTCTTCTGCATGGTTACACCAGGATAGACCGCAGAAATAATAGGAAGAACAGTATTCTTCACATGCTTACATTGCTCATCAAGTTTACGGGCACGGGCATCAGTTGCAACTGTACCAGTTTGAATGCCACCGTTAAATGTGTAGGTCATAATCAGAAACGGTTAGATGCGGTTTGCCATTGGATCTCTTGAGGTTGGATAACTTGCTCCATACCCCGAGTGTCCATAATAATATACTGAGAGACTACATCAGCAAGTTTAAGCGATGCGTTTGGACCGCTTGCACGATCACCCAGTTCAGAAACTACTTTCACTAGAATATCATCATGGCGGGGAAGATCCCAATCGTAGATATACTTGTCTTCCCACCACTTGACAGTAGTTCCATCACCATACTCATTGATTGCTTCAAAATCAGGGTTTGGTTTAACATATGCAGAACCAACTTGCACCATACGATAAAGTGCTTCGTTTGATAATGCAAAACCACCAATACAGTTGTTGAAAACGACTTTTGCCATGTGCTTTGTGTTTTGACCTTTTAATAATACCATTCTACTGCGGCAGTAGAATGGTGAGTGGACAGTTAATCAACTGGCAGAATGCCCTTTGATTTTGATTTTCTATGCTTTTCAATAAAGTTTCGTGCAGATTGTTCATTTCTACACACCTTTATTTGTTTGCCTTGGTATATGATTACAAGTTTAGATGTGCTTCCTATTAAAGGAACAGCAGCATATAATGTATCATATTCCCACTTTCCTACAGTAAATCCTGACATTACACAGTATCATCGTTTAATAATAGTTTCACACACCTCACCTTGTTGAAATACAATGTCAAGTGCATTTTGAATCTTTTTAGCAGTTGTGATCCCAACCTTATCATGAGCAGGAATCACAACTTTACCAAATGGTTTGCGATAAAGATGATACTGTCCAGCAGGAATAGTACCATTTTGCATACCTTGAGCATCTTCAAGATGTAGACGCAGTGTACGTCCAACGCTTTGAAGAATACCAATGTAATTCATATTCCTCATAAAAATAACTGCCTCCAATCCACTAACGTTGATACCTTCAGAAATGATGCTATGGTGAAGAACAATAAACTTTTTGCTGTTGTCTTTACCCCAAGCGTTTAGAGTCTTGAAGAACACATCACGCTTTACTTTCTTGCCATCAATCATTGCACCAGTCTTAGATGTGATGTAGAGCACAGAATAATCACGCTCTTTCATTTCTTCCACAAAACTGGTGTTAGAAACAAGACCAACAATCATTTTAGTGGACTTTGCACAAATAAGACCCTTGGAGATACCTTCACCATCAATTGTGTCTAGAAGGTGCTTACAGTCCCTCTCAAAGGCGTTAGAGCAAGCAATATCAATCTGCCTTACAGATACCTTGGGAGGAACAATAAAACCACCACTAACAAGTTCGGGTGCAGGAACTTTGCAGATTACATCACCATAAACTTCACCATCGTTCATTCCAGGTTTGTTAGCAACCGCAGAATGAACGGGAGTAGCAGTGTGGAAATAGCAGCGGTTAGCATTAGCAGAGAAATACTCTGTGGCAGGAAAGAAACTTTTCTGGACTGAGTTGTGACTTTCATCAAAATGAATAGTGTGAACATTTAGACCTGCTTCTTTAATACGATGCAGGGAATGATATGTGGTAAAGATCAGTTGCTTACTGTATGCTCTTGCAGACCAGTTGTGAATGATGTTAGGTTTGGTGCTGCTGAAATGCTTAGTATCACCACTGTGAACGTGCATTACAGCAACATTATCAATATGCTCAAGGAACTCAGAACAAAGTTGCTCTGCAAGTAGAATACGCGGAGCAACAACTACAACAATAGTTTTAGGTGCATCGGCATTATCAAATTGCCTTTTTGCATCCATGATGGTCACAAGGGTCTTGCCGCCTCCAGTAGGAATGACTACTTGACCCTTGACATGTTCCAGCAAGGCATCCAGAGCACGTTGTTGGTGGGGACGAAGGGAGATGGTCAAGTGGTTTCCGTGTTGATGAATATAATATAAAGCACCCTGACCAGAAAGTCAAGGTACATGTGCCAGTTTTGAAATTATCAATCTGCAATAATCTCTTCAAACTTTTCCTTCAACCAAACAGAGTATGAATACTTATCATTTGATGCAGTCCATTCTTGCGTTGATTCCGAAAGACAACTCAGAGCATACAAAATAGTGTTGATTTCTCTTTCATCAAGATCAACTTTGAAATCTTTAATCATGATTATTAGATGAATAAAAATTTATTGTAGCAGATTTTTGCAGAAATTCTGTTTGGAGTGGACAGTTTAATATGCGTCACATGCCAACTTTAAGATAAGGAGCAGATTTTACATCTTTATCAAAGTAATCTTCCATTTCAAATTTTTTGCCTTCAAATATAATATATCCTCTACCACTTGCAGCAGCATATAATGACAATAATACTTGTTTTTTCACCAATTCATTAATTTTATCAGCATATTCTGAATACATATATCCAAATTCTGCATTTGCAAGAAGTGCAAATGATTTTTTAAAACTCTCTTCAATGTGTTTATTTTCTGACTTTTTATATTTTAAAGCTTCTGATGCAAACTTCTTCATCTCCCTATCTAATAATTTGAATCTTGCTTCATATGCAGCAGCAAGCTCTCTATTATTTTTTAGTTGTTGTTTTATCTTTTGTTCAGATATTTTACCTTCCTTTGTGAAGAATAACATATTACGATTTGTTTTATTCTTCTTTTCTTCTTCCTTAACTATTTTTGTTACCAATCTTTCTAAGATAAGATCATTGTATTTTTTACCATATGCTTCTTCCATTCTTTTAGTATTAGATTTTAAAGCTTTCTTATATGATTCAGAAACACCAAAATATGTCCCCATCGAATTATTATTATTTGATAAGAAATTAACATATGATGAGAAAAAATCTTCCAAGCATTTAACTCTTTCTAAAGATTTATTGTGCAATGGGATTGAAATTTGCTTTATGATATTTCTTTTTTTCTCTCCCCTACCTTCTGTTCCTATAAAATTATCAATAACTATTTGTCCTACAATCTTTTTATATCTGACAGGTGTAATTACATCATCTATTTTTTCATAACTTGTATCAGTCAATAAAACATGAACTAACTTTTTAAAATCATTTGATGTATAAAGAGTAGAATTATATTTTACATCTGATAGTGAAGAATCTCCCAGTTTAGAGTCACTAAAATTTACACCATACTTTTTACATGCTGCATCAAAATATTCCTTTCTCTTTAGTTTCATATATGTTAGAAAGGTTCTTAATTTTGGAATGTCTTTAACCAAATCTTTAAAATATGTAAGTGTTATTCCTCCCTCTCCAGACGCAGATCCACTACCTGCTTGAGAAAAATAAACAGAATGTTGACCCCGACCAAAATTAGTCCACATTGTATAATCATACGACTTGACTTCATTAAAGTTAAGATTTTTGATATTTAATTTATACTTAACTTCCAATCTATCGTTGGCAGAAAATATAACTGGTTTTAAATCAATAGTTTTTTTAATAAAGTTCTCAAAATCAGAAAGAGAACCAGATTTAGCAGCACCAACTAAGGAAGTTAATAAAAATTGAAACTCATCAACATCACTATCATATTCTTTAGCAGAGTTTCTATCTAAGTTTATCAATTTTAAAGGAAAATTTTCAGACAATACTTGTTTCAATGAAATATTGAATATATCTTTTATCAACCATGCTCTATTCATGTATTCATTATATTTTTTTGGTGTTAGTAATTTTTTAATTAATGAAGGATTATTACTAATATCTTTCCATTTTATATCATTTGTTATTTTTTGAATTTCATCAAGTTCATCATAAATTTCTGCATTTTTATGAATCAACATAATGTCTGCAATATTAATCTTATCAGAATTTAGATTTGCTAGAATTCCAGGGGACCAATTTTGTGCTTTTGCAACATCACTGCGATTAAAAACTTTTGCCCAGTTTTTAATTGCAGATGCACATTTTTCTTTAATTACAAATGCTTTATTATTTTCTTCTTTGTCTGGTCTTGATATAATATATTGACTTAAAACGACATTCAACTTTTTTCTTATTGCTTGAGCACTATAAAATGATCCTTTAATCCACATTTTATATTTTAAATCACCTTTTTTATCCTTTTGCCCATATGCAGATCTATATGTGGAATGTCTTCTAAAGTTTCCAGACCCTATTTCAATGTTTTTTAAAGATTCAGTAAATTCTGTTGGAGTTTTGCCAGAATCGTCAGTTATCATATCCAAAAAATCATCTACACTATTTGTTGGATAAGTATCAATATAACGCAATGCAATACAGCATAAAGATTCATTTAATTCTGTTTTTGGATCTGCCATAATCCTCTAGGTTGTGTTTTGAATCGCTTGAACTTTCTACCTCCTTCAAGTTTAAATCGTTGCATGTATCTCGATCTGTAGTCATCATATGGAAAATAAGCAAAGTGTTCAAGTTCTTTCTTTCCCTCTTTTGTGGTCCAACTTAGACCATAAGGAAATATGTCATGAAATGGTTTTGTTGGAGATTCTGGTTGAACTCGTTTTTTAATCATTTATCAGTATCAAGAACAACAGAAGTAAGTGAATCATCTTCAGATGCTTCTGGAACATCAACTGCAATAGAAGTTACTGTTGGTTGTCTATCTTCAACATGTTCTGGATTGTTAAAACTCGCTTCTGAGACGCCTAGTCCAAGTTTTGCCATTAGTCTTGCCATTTTAGTAGTAGTAGTAGTATTTTTTTATTATTTATCACTATCTTTTAAAACTTTGATTTTATCAAAGTCATAATGCAAACTTCATGTTGTAAACTCAGCGATTACTGAAGATTCACAATCTTCAGCAAGAGGAAGTACAGTTGCTTTCATGATATTTTGTCGTAGATTAGAGTAATATTCGACATTATTATCGGCATCAAAATCTACAATCAAATCAAAACATTCTTCATTATCTGAAGCGACTACATTCCAGATTCCGCCATATTCAGAAGAAGGGAATGGGACAAAATGATCGACAACGTAAAGATACTTCATTTCTTTTTTAGGTTACTCCGTGAGTTTACTTGTTTATAGTTTATTTGTCAATCTGAAAAGATTGATCAATATTATCTAGTAGTTCATCAAAAGAAGTAATTTTGTTAATGTCCATAATAAGTTTAGAGATACCATTACAAATAAGAGGTCTTTCTTGTCTGGCAGCATATGCTAGAGCATTGCGAAGATTGCCCTCCGCTTCTTTCAAACTGTCTTCTACTGATTTTGATAGTGCCATTTGATTTCGTCTAAAGTGTTTAAGATTTCGTAAAGTGTGTTTGTAGTTCCTACATTTTCAGTTTCTAACTGACTTACTCTTTGTTCTAACTTGGTGATCATGTCATGTAGATTATTATACTCACCAACATTCCATTTGTCTTTTGTCATTACCAACCTTCCCAAAAATCATCCCAATCCTTTTTACTAGCAGTATTAATATTTCGATTAAGGTCTACATCATAATAATACTTAGAGTGCTGACTCTTCATAGAAAGTTCATCTAAAACTTTTTTACATCCGTTTGAATAAGTTTTGTGATAATCAAAAGTACTTTTTACTATTTCTTTCAAATCCGATAAAAATACTGTCATTGTTTCTTCATCGGAAAGATAATCAAAAACAACGTCACTAAGACGTTGTTTCTTCTGATCGCGGTAAGTTTTGTCCATCATTGAAACTCGTAAAGAAAACCTTGATTTGTAGTATAGTGGATTTTTGTAATCCCCGCTTCTTTTAGCGCCAGTTCACAGATTGGACATGGACGTGCCATACGAAGTTTATTCTGGGGATTCACCCTTGCAACGATAATAGTATCACATTCTTCTCTACATTTGACAAGTGCTGAGATTTCTGCATGGAGATAAATCTTTTCTTTGAGTCCTGCACGTTTAGCAAATCTTGCCTGTAGCGGATGCGATTTTGTTTCTAGATTAGTAGCAGAAGCAACTACCTTACTTTTGTTTAGTAAGATAGCACCAACTTGCTTTTTTGATGGAGACGATTTTGCAACTTCAATGGCAAGTTTGTAAATGCTGTCACTGATCACTGCGGTCTTGAAACTCTTTGTAGATTTGCCTTGCAATCTTATCATACTTTCGGTTGTTTATCCAGGTTGTTACAAAGTTTTTAGGATGCAACCGTATTATCCAATACCATCTCTCAACATTTAACGTAATAACCCTTGTTAAAAGAATAAAGTATTGTGCAGCGTTTTTATCAACTACTATAATATATCCAATAATACAAAAGATTATTAAAAGTGTTGAGTCGTAGGTATTCATTAAATAAATCCCATATTCTTCATATATTTAAGGGATTCATTCATATTTCCAATATGTTTGTCACCTATCGCAACCTGTGGGTATGTTGCTTCATCCCCAAATTCCATCCGAAACTGACGTTGACTGAAATCACAATCTAGAAGGTATTCATGAAACTCACCACCTAGTGATTTCAATAATGCTGACATACGCTCACACTCTTGACTGCCATTTGAATAGATTACTGCGGTTTTAGTCACGTTGCCTCCTGCAATTTTTTTCTATACTTATCTCTGGCGATAACTGCCTCATCTACTGTGTTATAAGTTCCAACATAATTGTTACACATATTAACTTGATATCTACCACAAGACTTACTGTTGCTGCCCACCATCAATCGCGAGTCAACCAATCATCAGGTTTGTCTTGTTTGAACCAATCCACAATCTCATCAACACTTGTAAACCCTGTTTTATGATTAGATGGATCGGGATCTCCTAATCCCATACGATTCATAAAATCATCTAAACCACCATCAACCATATCTGGATTTGCTGCTTTTCTCCTTGCTTTATTCAACCACTCTCTTGCAGTGGTATTTGCTTTAGCAAGTTTTTCTGCCCATATAATATCTTCAAGTTGTACTTCTTCTTGATTGATAATACATTTGCAGATAAACTCCAAACGAAGTCTATATTGAGTAGATAGCATGTTATCCTTCCGATAGATAGTGCTCTAGTTGATTGATTCTCGTAAACTCTTGATAAGCAATCTCCGAACGAATGTTTAGTATATCCTTAATATCATCCATGATGATACTAGGATCAACATAATCGTCAAGATACTTGTCAATCGCTTCCTTTAAGTATCTATATCGGTGCCATTCAAGACTATATGGTTTATAGTTCATATTATTGCCATCTAAGTGTTCTTAGATATTCTAATACGTTTTGACGTACATCCATTAACTCGTGATAGCATTTTTGATTGTGAGCACATTGCCTTAATGCAGGATCTGGTTTCATTACAGATTCAATAAAAATGTCAAGTCCCCTATTCCATTTTTCTTGTTTAGATTCGCCATCGTCAATGGTGTACTGATCTTTCATAGTTAGAATATTCTAATGTAAAACTATTTAACAACTTGCCAGTGGGAGTTTCCTTTCTTAGGAACTTTGGTCAGATACTGACCATTCAAAGAAATCAAATCAAACATGTCATCAGTTTCTCCCAAAACCATACACGCATGAAAATGATCCATCTCAGTAGCAAATCGAAACTTTGCTGCTGAACTCAAAGGAACAAGAGAAACAAATTTCTTTTTCATAGATTGATGTTTAATGAACTCCAATGCTGACAAAGCGATTATACAGTGGATGTTGAAGGTCTGTCAAGCATGTACTCGTAATATAATGGTATTTCGAGTTTAGTTGCTTCGATCTCACTAGGATCGTCATCATAGTCAACATTAGAGATGTCAACTCCTTTCCAGTATTTTTTACCTTTTTTGTCTCTCATATCACCAGTAACAAACTGCTTGACATGCCAAAGTTCATGTAGTAAAACTTTAATGAAAGTCTTGTCATCTAATCTATTATGAATCTCAATCAAAAAAGATCTTGGTCGATGATCACAATCTTGTACGCTACACCATCCATAGACACCTTCTCTTAAAAGACCTCTATGGAGCAAAGAAACCTCTATATTATGTCTAGGGTGGTATTTCCCCATAAACCACATTACAACGTCATTAGAGAGTCTTTTATGACCCTTTCCTGCCTGATCTAAGTACAACATCAGAACAAAAACTCAAAGGTTGCATTAGTAACGCGAACACCCCAGTTCATTAAAATGAAAAATGACCCCACAAAAATGATTTTATCTGTGACTGACATGTTCACCTCATTGATACCCATATAGTATAAGACCCCATAGCATCGCTACAGGGTCAAGTGGACACTTTAAAAAGAGGGCGCTAACCCTCTTTCAGTGTTATTATGCATGAGATTCAGTATAGCTTTACTTCTTGATATGTGGATTTAGTTTCGATGTTTATTTTTTTCTTTATCTCTGCTCTCTCGTCGTTAGTAATATAAACAGTTCTTGCAAGTCTAATGAAGTCATCATTAAACAACCACTTGTCTTCATAAACACGAATTTCATCTTCAATAACCCACAACTTACGGTTAACTTCTAATAATCTATCAAGATACTCTTTCTTATAAACTCCAAGATCCTGAGCAATCTTTGACAGATCTTGGAGTTCTTTATGAACATACTGATTACCAGTGTATTCAGATTTGATCTGGAGAATTGTAATCTTGTCGATTAATTCTCCTATTGAAATTGGAACTAAAGGACACTTCATGCGAAACCTTTATCGTCTTTTTCTTTTTTTGCTTTTACGGTTACTGCTTCAGTAACTTTCTTACTACCTTCGATGCGTCTGATAATCTCTTTAATATGGCACTTCATCTCATCATCAGAGAATACTGCTCTCTTCTCATTGAGTTTATCTGCCAGATGAGAATTTATCATAGAAACTCTCATTGGGTTGGGATAATACTTGGCATCATTCTTAATGATGTGGAACTTCCCAGGATAAGAGATATTTACCTCATGTGTACCACCAACCACAACAGATGCTGGTGTTCCAACCGCACTTGCCATATGTTGTCCACAACTATCACAACCAATGAAATAGTCTGCCTCTTGAATGATAGCAGCCCAAGTTCTCAAATCAGGGTCTCGTGCAAAGTTTACAACACCAGTGAAAGAACTGAAACCCTCACGACCATTCATATTGATGACAACATAGTCTTTTGACAATGCTTCAGCAATCTTTTGTGCAAAGTTATGATTGATAGACCTCATAGTCTTATCGTAGATACCCAGTTCTGAATGTTGAGATGTACTACCAAAAGGTTGGAATACAATAACTTTCTTATGGTTCTCTATGGGTTTAGGTGGTTCACACCCAGTAGGACTACAACCTCTACCATTCACACCTTGGATGGCTTGATTGATATAGTTTCTTGCACTGATCACTTCATCAATCGTGAGTTCCAGAGTCATATCTGGAAGGTCACTATGGTCAGTTGTCCCATTAATCAGTTCATCAAATGCTTCTGCAAGTGAGATCTCATTACGATAAAACGCAGGAAGTTTGTATGGTTCTGGTGAAATAACTCTATCAGCATCCCAATAGTAGTTTTCAAACATACCCTTAGTTTCGGGGTTAAATGTTCTCTGCTGAAGTTCTTCAATACCCCAAGTAAAAACATCCCAACCAGGAATCATTACATACCATTCTTCATCTGGGTTGTTCTTACCAAACTTAAGAAGTGCAGGAATTGCAGTGATAATACGACCTAGACCGCCGTCGATGTTAATAATAGTTTTCATTTTCTAACCACGAAATTATCAATTATAAGATAGTCAATGTCCATATTTTTGAATGAACGAACTGCATCTTGTGGAGTTTCAACAATGGGTTCACCATTGTCATTGAATGATGTATTTAGAATAGCAGGAATGCCTGTAACCTCTTTGAACTTATTCAGAAGGGTTGTAACCTTCTCATTCATTTTGTTGTTGACTGTTTGAATCCTGCAAGTACCATCTTTGTGAGTAATTGCTCCAAGTTCTTCCTCTCGACCGTCTTTGACAGTAAGAGAGTATAACATGTAGGGAGAATTAAAATCTTCATTGAAGTAATCTGTAAGATGTTCTTCCAAGATAATACCAGCAAAAGGTCTCCAGTATTCACGATGTTTAATACGACTGTTGATAATGTCTTTGTTCTCAGCAGGACCAGGATGCATCAGAAGTGAACGTGAACCCAATGCTCTAGGACCAAACTCTGAACGACCTTGGAACCAAGCAATGATACTTTCACCACTCAGTTTGACTGCAGCAAACTCGCACAGTTCTTCAAAGTCATTATACTTTTCATAGTTGACTTCAGTCTCTTTCAGAACTGCTTCAATCTCTTCTTCAGTGTATTCTTTACCAAGAAGTGCAATGTTCTCAGGAAGTTCAATAGGTTCATTCTTCTTGAACTGACCGAAACATGCTGCACCAAAGTGAAGACCAACATCATTAGGACAAGGTGGAATGTGAATATCATTGAACAGTCCTGATTCTTTCAGAACACTGTTACCAAGAACATTCAAGAATGAACCACCAGACAGACATACATTATCTTCAAGGTAGCCTTCATTCTTCAGGTCTGTTGCATAGTCAAGAAGTGCAAGTTCAAAGTTCTTTTGAATGATATATGCCTTCTCATCGGCATTAGTGAACCTGAAAGAGTTTTCAAAGTTTTGAGTGAAAGTTACATAAGGAACATTATCATAGTAAAGTTCCTTAGACATCTGGTACTGTCTATGGTGGTCTTTAAACTCTAGGTCACTACCATAAGCAGACAGACCCATGATCTTACCATCCCAGGTCTCACGATACTTTTCATCTGCACCATCAATATGTCGTCCAATCTTTTCACAATAGATGTGATGTGAAAGGTTATGATAGTATCCACCAAAGTCATTAGAACCAGGGATACCATTAAAGATACGAAAGATACCTTTTTCTTTATTGAAGTACCCGATGGTGTTTGTTTCTGCTAGGAATGTTCTGTTTAGATCATATCCAAATGCAATAGAACCTGCACCATCCAGTGTCAGGAATGAACCTTCATTGAAGTCAGAAGAGAAAACTGATGCAGCAGCATGACTCAAGTGGTGCGATACCAGTTTGAACTCTGCATTAGGGAACGTCTCTTTGATGATGTTGTCAATGACACCACCATACAACTTCTTGTAGAAGATGCTGACACACATTGATGGGACACATACAAGGTCAACGTCTTCTGCAGTGATGTTACCAGCAGACAGACAATATTCAATGGAATTAATGGGATAGTTACCATCATGCTTCCTTCTTGTCAGTCTCTCTTCTGAAATACTACAGACGTGCTTACCATCAATAAAAAGTGTTGCACCAGCATCATGACACCATGTGGGTTCTCCATTTTCGTCATATGACTTGTGTGCCTCCCAATCAAATGACCCATAAATTCCGATTGTAATCATAATAACTCCAGTTAATTGCTACCAGCAACTGCACACCTTTGTCCATCCGCTAGAACATAATGGAAAAAGACTTGATGGTGGTATGTATCATCTTTCTTTCTAAGAAGTTTTCTAATACCTCTTTGAATTTTACTATACCTGGACTTCAGTGGTTCTCTCCAGTGTGGTCTTTCACAACCCTTGTAGATAACTGCATCACCATCGTTTAGTTTGATGGCAACTTCTTTACCCTTTTCGATGATATTACCATCTTCATCATAAGTATCAGGTGTTTTTACCCAGATAGGCCAAGATTCCTCACAGTTGGTTCCGATTTGAAATGTCAGTGAGATTTCACAAACATTTCTGTCCATGTGTTTTACAAGTTCGTGACCCGCATAATACACTCTATCATAGTAATAAGTATTGAACAACTCATTACCAATGATTTTTTCCATCTTCCTTCTTATCTGAGAATGATAGAACTTATAAGGAGGGTAGTTGTGTCGTGCTTTTGAACCAGGAACCTGTTGTTCTTCAGCACGATGAACTTTGCCAAATTGATTGTAGGAGAAATGACCAGTATCGTAGTCAATTTCTTCTTGTAAATCCTTTGGATCCCAAATATTTCTTACAATAAGGTATCCATTCTTATCAAACTCTTCGTTTTTAGTCTTTGAAGTTCCAAACATTAGTCTCTCTTCAAGACTAAAATCATTCTTACGAAGATGTTCATCACAAGAGAGTACCTTTTCTTTTCTATTGAAAAACCACATAGTTAACCTCACTTCCACCTCGGGCCCACGATCCAACCAACAATAGACTTACGGGTTCCGTTCTTTACCTTTCTTACACGGTGAGACGCTCTTGCATCAAACAGAATCAGAGTTCCTCTTTTCTTTGGTGCGGTATAAATTCTATTAGTTTCATCCAGAAGTTGGAACTGTCCACCCTCATACTCTTCAGCATCAGAGAGTTGAAGAGAGAATGACAGTTTACGAATATATTCTGTCTCTCTAGTGATAAAATCATGTGCATTTGACTGTGGATCACACTGACCAGGAAGAACATTGGGTTTATAAAATCCAGAAATGCCCAAGTCTTGATGCCAGTTATAGAACTGCCCTTCACCATAGACAGTGTATTGCATAGAACTTCCTTGGATGTTAGTAAGGTCATACAGGAAGTTTTCTCTGTTTGCCTTCATCACATAGTGCCAGATGAAACCAGCAGTCCAGTGAGTATCAGGAATCCAGGTGTTTTTAGCGTCTCGGATGTTTTCTTCTACAACACCACCTCCTCCACCACCAACTCGGGAGTCTTCTAAGTGATCATCAAAAACTTGGAGATCTTTCTCCATTAAAGAAATCACTTCTTCAGGAAGAAGAGTGTCATAATACACACTTTGCAATGCCATATTGAGTCAATTAATCTATTGATACGTGGATATTTATTCTAACACAATATGGTTATTTTTGTCAGTTTATTCAGGAGTTGTTTCTTCTTCCTCCTCTGCTTTCTCCTCTGGTGGAGGCATATCAACAACAGACCAATTTCCAGTTACATCATTCCAGAAATAAGTTTGCATGGTTCCTATTCCTGTTGGAGGATCAATAGGTGCTTTCCAAGTGTAGTTATCATCCGTCAAAACCCAAGTAGGGTGAGTCTTATATGATGTATATGTGTCAGTCTCAGGAAGATAATACCCACCAATTTCGGCCGAATGACCTCTCATATTGGATCTAATTGAATATTGTTTCCATGTTGTTCCAGGTTGAGCATGATGTGCTTGGATATGAGCGAGACCAAGATCCTCACTCTCATTTCCTTCATCATCAAGAAGTACACTATTATCAATAAAAATAGTGTTGATTACTCTGTTATCAGAATCTAATTGTGCGAAATGTGCCATTATTATATTTCCTTATGGTAGTGTAATTGAACCTGGGGATGTCCACCTATAAGTGTAGTATCCAGATGTGTTTGGTGAACAATCAACAGAACCTGATCTCTGAGGAGCAGGTGTTGCACCAAATGATGTAGGATATCTTAAAGTAACAGAACCTGAAGAACCTGTTAAACCTGGACCCGAGAACCAGTAGTGAGATGGTCTTCCACAGGGTACACAGGCAATCCACATAGATACTACACCAATACCTCCATAACCATAACCAGCATCATTTGGATGAGGGTCACTCTGCTGGTGCTCAGCATAGAAACAAGAACTACCAGGGGTTCCACAATAACAAGCAGCAGGTATAAATGGTTGTGCGGTTGGGGTTAGGAGGCAACTGAACGGTGCTAGGCCTGGATGGTGTCTTGTTATACCATAACAAGCTGGTGTACCTGTGATACTATTTTGCATTGAACCATAACTTTCACAAGTCTTAGTAGGTGTACAATCACCGGCAGCAGAAAATCCAGCCCTCTGGATAGGGTTTTGCGAAAAAGACTCAACGCCTGTTCCAGACGAAGTAAGATATCCAGTACCGCCAATGTAGATAAGGTTGGTGTCGCCGCTTGGATCTGTGGAGTACAACGAACATGATGTACTATTTCCTCTTTGTTGTCCCCACCTTGTTTTAACTCCTTTGGATGAATCTATTATACCCCCAAAACCTATGAGGGATCCAGGGTTGGAACCAATTACCATAAGAGTAGGAAAGTCACCTTGATAACAACCCTGACCACCACACTCTACACGGTTTCTCTCTGTGGATGAAGTAGCGCAAGGCACTGGACAAATAGTTTTCAGAGTAAGTGCGCCTCCACCACCTGAACCACCAGGTTTACCTAAAACAATTGTTGGGTCAGAAACATAAGCTGGGCTACATGGGTATAAAGGACAGGTTGGAGAGAAGGCCATAGCACCTACACCACCTCCTCCACCACCATTGGCTTGAAATAACTCTCCGTCAGGATCAGTAAATGAAGAGTTTCCACCATTAGCACCTTGAGTGCCACCGTTTACTCCACCTGTTCCTGCTGCTCCACCAGAACCAACAGTGATTGGATAAGTTGAACCAGGCTGAGCTGGATAACCAAATACTTCATATACACCACCAGCACCACCATAACCACTCATAACCTGATGACACCTATTATCATTGGGAATTTCGGCGTTTGTAATAGTATAATTACCACCAGGGTCATTATTACCAGCAATACCACCACTACCACCGCCACCGCCGACGATAAGCATATCTAGGGGAATACCACTATTTCTACCTGATGGGAAAAATTGACTAAGTAAACTCATCTTAACAAACCCTCCAACCGTTTGATGCGTCTATGTAAATGAATGTCATTGCTGCATAGTTTCTATCTAATGTCATATTCTCAGCAAGACCCATAATATTTGAACCATTTCTACCAACAACAGTTGCAGTGAATTCACCACCATTGATGATAACAACTTCATTACCTGCAGTTGGTGAAGATGGTAAAGTAACAGTTTGACTGTCTGCAGTTACACAATAAACAGTTCTATTGGTGACAGTTGCACCACTAGCAGAGGCAGTGACTGCATCATATGCAGAAACTAATCCTGAGCCCAACTCTCTACTGTTATTAATGACAGTAGTTCCTGAAATCTGAATAGCCATCAGTCACCCTCCCATGATAAGTAACTTCTTTCTACCATTTTCGTGTCTCCACTAGGTTTTTACTATGATTTATTTATTTATTTTCTAACTCCTCTACTCTTGCAGAAAGTTCTTTGACTGCTTCAATCAATACACCAACTAAACCACTGTAGTTGACTGACTTATCACCAGTATCTTGTTTTTCTGAAATAAGTTCTGGAAGAACTTTTTCTACTTCTTGAGCAATAACACCAACAGACTTCTCATCATTCTTTTTCCAAGCAAACTTAACACCATTCAGTTGTTTAATTAAATAAGTGGCATCAGTAATAACTTCAATATCTTTCTTGAGATTAATATCAGAAGTAGAGTTTACATTAACACAAGTCAGACTTCCTATAAATGTTGCATCACCATTTCTTACATTAAACAAGTGAGATAGTTCACCTTTTGTTATTGCTTCTCCTGTAATCGAAGGACCAAATCCAACCCCATTCCATGAATATAAGTTTATATTTGCTGGAGTTCCCGTTGAATTTCCATTATCGGCACCAGCAATGAGATGAGTTCCACTAGTAGGAATTTCTCCCGCAGTATCATATGAAGTATCTGAATTAGAAAAAGATATTCTTGACCCACTGGAACCTGATAATACTCCACTAAAACCATCATTAGCATCAGACCTTAAGAAACTAGAACTATCAATACTATCAAGTAAGTCAGCATTAAGACCACTACCAGCACCATCATTACCTGCGTGCCATACTGTGTTATTTTTGTAAGTAATATCGCTAGTAGTGAGCATTAAAGTTCTAGTCATTCCTGTAGCAATACCAGAAGTAACACTATCAGCAAGTTCAAATATAAACTTTGCTGTAGTTGAATCAACGGGCGTTTCAATTCTTGCCGAAGATCCATCAACATCTGGAACACCAGATCTGTGATTGAATGCAACGTTTGCGTTACCATAACCATCATTAATGGTCATTGCGACAGAACCAGAAGTTCTTCCAACTTCAATATAACTACCCGTGATACTGATGGTTCCAGAACCAGTTATGTTTCCAGTGAATTCATCATCTGCATCAGACCTTAAGAACTGAGTGGAATCTAATCCATCAAGTAAATCCGCATCACCTACATTAAGTCCTGGAGATTTCCAAACTATACCAGAACCAGTTGATGTTAAAACTTGATCTAAATTACCATTTAAATCATTATTATCATATAACGCTCCACCAACATATAGAGCACTTTCTGCATCTACAGTTCCAAAAGTTGCTGAAGTTCCATCGAGAGTTGTGATAGTTCCAGTAGAATACTGAACATCACCAGTTCCAGATAGATCAGTAATGTTACCTGTAGTATAAGTTACTGCAGTTCCAGAAAGATTGGTGATATCACCTGTAGTTCCAGAAAGATCAGTAATGTTACCTGTAGTATAAGTTACTGCAGTTCCAGATAGATCAGTAATGTTACCTGTAGTATAAGTTACTGCAGTTCCAGAAAGATTGGTGATATCACCTGTAGTATAAGTTACTGCAGTTCCAGAAAGATCAGTAATGTTACCTGTAGTATAAGTTACTGCAGTTCCAGATAGACTAGTTACAACACCAGATAATATTCGACCATATCCGTAGTCTAGCGTTGTTCCTTGCAGATTCGGTATAGATCCAATACCTAATGTTTCTGCTAGATACAGATTTCTAACTTTTAAGTTTCCACGGACTTCAACTTTACAGTTACCATCAATACTAGTTGTACCAATACCAACTTGATCGGCAACTTTATCCGCATAAATTAGAGCTTCACTTACCTCAAGTCCATTTTTAACGACAAAGTTCTTCTGAATTGCCATTGAGGTTCACTCTCCCCTCTTAGTTGAAATTTTTAACTATTTATAGATCTAAATAAATAAAGAAAGTAAATAGTAAAAAATACAATGGCATCGATTACTGAGGTATTGTCTGGTTACTTCTGTGAGCAGAACGATTTTACACTGTATACCAATAATACTGGTGGAAATGTACGAGTTATTTTTAACTATCTTTCTATCGAGGGTACAGGAACTAATGAGATTAGGGTTCTAACTCCTGGAGAAGTTTTTCCTGGACCAGAGGTAGATTCTTTTGGAAGAACAACCACTAACAGGACTGCTAACTACATTCAACTACCAAACCTTCCAGATATTAATACTGATTGGATTGAAGGTATTATTGGAAGAAACCTTTCTTCATTAAGTTTAAACTATGGATGGTATTGGAGATATTGGTGGGGATTCAGAAGAAATAGAGATGGTGGGGGGGATAATCCAAATGGATATATGTTCTTATTTTCAAAGGAAGAAATCTTAGACACTAGACAATATTACTTCTATGGTAGTGGTTGGAACTGGTGGAGAAAGTGGGGAAGAATACAAGAAGTTCCATTCCCGACTGAGTATTTCCTAAAACCAGGACAATCTATTGAGTTTGCAGCTAGAAGAAGGAAATGTCTAGATTGGAGAACAAGATCAATACTCTCTCCAACAAAACAACAAATCACATATAATGTCTTAGTAATGCCTGAGTGTTGATAATAAAAAAAAGGGGGGATCAAATCCCCCCCCCTTTTTTATCAGAGCATAACTCCAAAACTAGAGAAGAAATATTTACCTTCTTCTAAACATGTCTCATAATCAATCTTTTGTGTATTTGGGTTATATGTGATTGCAATACCAACCTGTTTTCCTAAAGAGTTCATGTAAGCATTAACAACTCTTTGAACAGTATGATAAACATTTACATCCCCTTCAGGTAAAGCATCGGTTGATGTTATTGATAATAGATCAGAGATTGTAGACCATCCAATAGTTCCAGAAGTTTCACTAATCATAATACTCTTAGCAGAACCAACAATCTTTGGAAGTTCCCAAACAAGATTAGTGCTAAGGTCATTTTGTGCCTTAAATCCAGCATAGAAGGATTGATTTGAATTGAAGAATCTAATATCTCCAACAACACCAATATTACCATTAACTTGTAAAGAAATACCTGCTAGAACATTTCCAGTATTGATACCAACGTTACCATCAATATCAATGATAAATGGTTTCAAATCATTACCAACGTTTTCAATCCTTACAATCTCACCAGTACCTGAAGTTGAGTTAATATAAAGTGCTCTTTCAGCAGCAGTATAAATCTCAACTTTAGATGTTGGATTTGTAGTTCCAAAGCTTACAAATCCATCACTTGTCCAAGATGTAGGACCAATATCAACTGTCCCAGTTACATTGTTATATGCAAAATAAGGAACACCACCAAATGTGTCATCACTTTCATGGAACTGAATGGATTGATATGGACCAGATGGTGCTAGTGCTTCTACATTAATCTTCTCCATGTAGACAGTAACTATTCCAGAAGATCCAATCTGTGATAGTGTAATACCACCACCAACAAAGTTCATTTGATTAGCATTACCAACAAGTTGGTTATAAGGACCAGTTGAAATGGCGATCAGTGGATTATCATCAATAATAATGGTGGAAATGCCACCGTTATTGCCTGGGGTATATTGCGTCGTTACTGTCAGACCAAGACCAACAATATTGATTGCAGAAATAAATCCTACTTGATTATTATTTGTTGATAGATGGATTGCTGGTCCACCAATAAATCCCCAATCCATCCATGTATTTTCTTGGGTATAAATCCATCCAACATATCCCTTATCCTTAGGATCCGAATAAAATACAACGTCACCATAGTTTCCAGTATAATCTGGTTTTGTTTCAGATAAAGTGTACTTTCTAGATACATTCTCAGAACCTTGGAGATATAAAGAGTTAGCTTCAATACCTTTAGCAGAATATGATGTAAGTTTGTTATTAAAGATTACTGGACCGTCAAATCTTGATACGACGTTCTTATCCTTTCCACCTTCAACTCTAATAGCTCTACCAATACTAATCTCCATTGGAGATAGTACTTCAAAACCGAAGATTGATTTGGATTTATCAGGTTCTTCACCAGTTACTGTTGGTACAGGTAGATCAAATAGATTTTCTTCACCAGTTGAAGAGTTGATTCTCTTGTTACCAGTATAGAAATCTCCATTACTGTTCATTCCACTGAAGAATACAACACCACCTTCATTCTTTTCAGAAATAGCGCGAACTTCTTCTTGTGAACCTAGAACTCTATCCTGTTTATCTGGCAGTGATGTCGAATAGTTACCAGGACCAAAACCAACATATTCAAATGTATGTGCAGAAGCTTTAATAATAGAGTTTCTTCTAAACTCAATAGGTTGTACCTTAATCTTATTGATTACACTATTATTTCTATGAGTTTCCTTTGCAGTTCCTAGTAGAGATCTAAAGACATATACTGTATCGCTAGAAACTCCAGATCTGATTCTTAGGATCTCATTTCCAATCTGAACATAATCCCCAAGTTTAAATCCTCTTTCTACTGCATTGTTAATAGTGATTGGGTTGGTATTGGAATCGGATACGTTAATAGTATTTCCGATTTGTGTAGAAATACCAGCATAGGTAGTGAATAATCTTGAAGAATATAGTTCAGATTCGTTTGAAACTGTTCCTCCTCTTGATGTCAAACCATGTGGATGGAAGATAGGAGTTCCGATAGGAGTTATAGTATCCCACCCCTTAACATTAATACTTAACTTTGTTGGCGCAACAAAAGAACTTGTAGATTCTACAGACTTAACAATAAAGTCTCCATTGAATACTTCAGTTGTTGCCCCACCAACTCTAACTTTCTGATCTACAGAGAAACCATGAGATCTTGGGAATGTAAATGTAGCAACCCCAACTCTATTATCATAGATTACACTGGTTGATTTGATCGATCTACCAACATTAATGATCGAAGGATTATCAGTAGATCTAATGATAATCCTGTTTTCACCAGTATTTGGTTCTACAATATCTTCAGATGAATAAGCAAATACCTTCTTAGCATCTCCAACTTCATATCCAGAGATTCTATAGAGGTTTGTGTAGTTACCAGTTCCAATACCAGAAACTTCTAAAGTTTCGCCAGTTGAATCATTAATACCTTCGACTCTTACTGTCGCATCATAAGATCCAACCTGTCTGCTTATATTTGATGTGAGCGATAATGTGTTACCAATACCATACACACTACCAGGGTTCATGATAGTAACATCTGTAATAGTACCAGCAGCACTAACACTCACTCTAGCAGTTGCATTAAATCCTGTAGTTGATGATAATCCAGATGTTAATGGGACATTATAGTAAATACCTGGAATATACTGTGATCCAATACTTTGGATACTTAAGTTTGTAATACCAAAAAGTCCATGATCAATATCAGTGAAGATTGTATGAGATACTCCCACACTATCAGATACAATATTTGTTACTCCAACACCAACACCAAGATCTTTTAAGAATGATCTTGATGATTCTTTGGTCAAACTATTGTGTGGATCATCTACAACAACAATACCAATCTTCTCTGAGGTAGCAAATGATCTTGCTTCCTTTGGATCGGATACTGGATTGTCTCTATCAAGTCTAGGATATAGATTCCTTAAAGACTGTGTGTACTTTTTATTAGTAAATGGTGCAACAATAGGAGACTCTGAAGCTCTTAGTGGAATAATATGATAAACACCATCTTGATAACTTGGAATGTATTGCTTAACATTCTCGATCTTATATGCTTGGAAAGTATTTCTTAACTTACTCTTATAGAAACGTGGGAGATTTTCATCTCTGGTATTTGTGTCACTTTGGAATGAACCTGGATCATATTCATAGTTATAAGTAAACTCTCTGGAGTTATTAACACCAGTAACAATAAATGATCCATTATAACCTTTATTAAATGTTCCATCAGTATTATTAGCACTGATAGCATTAATAATAGTTACTTCCGAACCAGGAACAAGATCATGTGGTAGTTCTGTACCAACAGTGATTTGACCACCATTCCAACTACATGTGGAAATAAATCTTGGGTTTCTAAGTTCAGTTGAGTTTGATATTGATAGTGATCCTGTAGGGTCAAAATACTTTGCAACTTCTGTAGATGTTGTAATTCCTGAACTAGATTCTTGTAAAATAAATGAATCAAGTGGATCTCTAGATTCAATATTAGAATCTTTTGGAATAACAAATCTCAAACTATAGAGGTTATCGGAATATGATCTATTATCGATTTTTCTCTTAAAGTATGTTCTAGATGTAGCATTACCAAGAGATGTCGTTCCAAGTCCAACGATGCCATTATAAAGATCATTTTCTCCTAGATTACTAATAGAAATCTTAGATACATTTAAATACCATTGATTATATTGTTCATCCCATTGAATAGGATGTCCATAATCTCCAGCAACTTTATCGGATACTCTACTAATAATCTTTAAGTTTCCACCCTTTTCATTAATAGATACTACATTTTCTTGGAAGGAATCTGATAATGATGTTGAGAGTTTGATCTGTGTGGTTCCCAATCCAACTGGATCTAGAGAATCTGTAATAACAAAATAAACTCTATCCTCTTCAATACCATCGGGTAAGTTACCATTATCAGATAATATTCTTACAGATTCACCAGTTAAAAATTGGTGAGGTTCATTGAAAGAAATAACATTATTGAAAATATCATTCTCAGTATCATTATTTGTTCTTCTTACTAAGAACTCTTTCTTTGATGAAAACTCTAGATCATCTCTTCTATATGCACCATAAATGCCACCAGTAAAATCTTCATTCGGCATAACAATAGTTGCCGAATAAGTGCTCTTAATACCTGCCGTATCGAATACATCTAGGAAGATTTTATCATTTTCTTTAGCACCAATCCTAAATCCATCAAATGCTGTATTTGGGATAATATTTTCATTGGTTTGATTATATAAGTACATTCTTGATGTACTTCCAACACCAACTGTTGTGTTTACATCAATAGAATAAAACTCTACTGTATAGTCTTCAGATTCTAGTTCTTTTGGTGCAATCAGATGACTGATATATCCAACATCATCTTTCCTGAATGCATCCTGTTTAAATCCTTTTGAAACAAGTGCTTTATTACCAAAGTTTGAGTTGGAGTTGTTAAGAGAAATATCTGCACCATTCTCAGATACAAACTGATGAGAAAAACCAATAGCGAATACAGAAACTAACTGCAAGTAAGAGTTATTAATCGCTTTAATATGAAAGTTCTCATAGTTTGGTTTATATTGCGATAAGGTGTTTGATGAAAGATTGATAAGATTTGATGTAGCATCCTTATATGTACCTGAAGTAGTATCATACTTAACAAATGCGTTCTCATCTTTTTGTAGTCCAACACCAGTATATTGGGCAACCACCATCGATACGAAACCAGTCGCTTTAGATCCATCCGCCAATAGACCACACATACCATATACGCTTCGTAGCGTACAGTTAAAGACATATGGTGATGCAGATGATACTGTATCAACAATCAGATTAACAGTTGAAGATGTTACATTTCCTAATGCTTCTGGTGGAGGATTTTGTACCTTATACTCAAACTCTGTTGGACTATTGACGCCAGAAACTACATACTTACCATCATATCCAGGAGTTGATACTCCCTGAATCTCAATAGCAGTATTCACACTGATACCATCAAGTGGTTCAGATGTTGTAACAGTAACAAGAGTTGAAGAAACAAGTCCATTGCCAGAACGAATACTAGCAATACCTACTTCATCACCCTTTGGACCAACGATTCTATATTCATCAATAACTGGTTCAATATCAACTAGATCTGATGGTGGATAGTCATTTGGAATATCTCTACCAGTATTCTGACCATAAACAATACCAACTTTCTCATAGTACATGTCAAGATCAGTTCTATCAAACTCACCTGAAGTACCATTAATAAACGCATCGTTAATGACTACATTATTAACACCATCAGCATATTCAAATACTCTCAGTTTGTGGTGAGAGAAGTTTGGAATAAACTGGTTAATAGTGTAATCAGCATAACATGTGGTATTTGGATCAGCGTCTAGAATAGTGAACTGCCAGAAATAACATGCACCAGTTACTCTAAAAATAGCAGACGCTTCAATCTGATCATTTGTTGGACTTGGAACATACCTAGGAATAATCCTAGTTTTTCTTAAATCTAAACCAACAATAGAAGTACCTCTAGGTACGATGACTCCACCATGAATACTGTTTAGTTGGTATAAAGAGTTTCTCTCTAAGTTTAGGTCAAAGTTAGTGTCTAATGTCCATTCACCAAAGTCGTCTCTAACCTCACTAGTTCTTAGGATAAATGAACTACCAGTAGGGATCCACCCAGGTCTATTATCTACAATGTGATCACCTGGATAAAGTAAAATAGTTGTTTTACCAAATCTATCATTACCTTTTCCTCTCTGATATGAGAATCTAGATGCTTCAACTAATGCCCTTTGAATAGTTTTAAAGGGTCTGGTCAAAGAGTTACCTTGATTTTCAATACTATCAGTTGAGTCAAGACTGTTTGGATCAACGTAAAGGATAGTTCCGCGAGTTGACTTTAGAAAATTATCTAACCTGGAGAGACCCATTTTATTTACATTATAGTTTCCGTTATAAGTTATTTATCAATCAAAAAAGAAGAGGACGTGAATAAACACATGCTATTATTACTCAGATTGCATTGTTTCGAGCATATATTCTACAGTGTTTGCAACGTCATTCATTGCATCACGCAAAAATGGTTGCGATCCAGATTCCTGTCGCATTTTATCATTATCATCGCATAACACCCATCTCCATTGTTTTTTATGTTCGGAATACCAAAGATTGATTTTCATTAGTCAGTAGGTAACAGTTCGGGGTTTTCTAAATCAAGTTGATATAATAATGGATGACACTCTTCTTCTATAAGATAGAAAGAGTGTCTATAAAGGTCTTCTGTTGTATATGAAGCAGAGTTATTTGCTAACTCTATGATTTCTTGATCTTCGTAAAGTTCTTTTTGTACCTCATAAAAAGTAAAAGGAATGTTGTTTATGAAATACATTTCAACCAACATAGATTTGTTTTCAAACCAACAATATCTAACGTCGATTCTGTATTTCATATGATTGAGCGTTTCTTATTATTTATTAGAAAGTCTCAATAGGAACGGGGAGACTTGAACTCCCACGGGCACAATGCCCAAAAGCATTTCCATTGCTTCGCGTGTTTCTGGTCTCATTCTGCATAACCTAGAATATCTTCATCAACTGTAGCACGAATAAACTTGAGCATGTTCATAAACTGGTCAATAGTAACACAAACAATTTCATTTTCGTTTCCGTTACTCCCGTAGATATAAATGGTTTTACGAGATGGATCTACAACGCACCTTGTCAGGTACTCATCTTGCATTTTGTCGTCTCGTTCTTGATTACCCATATATCTTAGCAGGGCGCAGGGCAGTTGTCAACAGTACATGCCATAGACGGAACCATTTTCATTCCATATTCTAACCCTGAGCATTCTATTAGAACCAACATTAATAACTCCATTAGTAATTGTACCGCTAAACAAAGATCCACATAAAGGAAGGAGAGCATGGCCAGTATCAGTTTCACTCGTAAGAATTAGAACCGATCTAGTTGAGCCATCTGTATTTCTACAAATAACTTCAAAAGTAGATCCTGGTTTAAAATCTGAAATAAGTATTTGTGTGTTATTACTATTATAATCAACTTTATGAAATGCCTGTAAAGCAGCACTTACTGTAGTTACACCTGTAGCAGTAAATGTTGCTGCAGTTCCAACAATGCTACTATTTGCCATAGTAACAATACCTGCACATGTAACACCATCTACAGCAATCTGAGGACTATCTATTAATCCTTCGGAATAAGTAGAGATTCCCGATATCTCAGAATAATATGCACCTTGTGCAAATGTAACAATGCCAGAAAGTGAAGATCCGTTACCGAGAACATCATAGATCTCAGTAAAGTTATCGTTGATTTTTTGACCAGCTACTCTTAAACTATCTCCAGTAGCATCATTAGCAAATGCGCCAACATTAATAAGAGATTTAGACATAATATTTTTACTGCATTGAAGCGACTTTGTATTATTTATACGGTAATATCAAATGTCAAAAATGTTGAACTGATTAAAGATGTATTAGAGGACATTGGATAGTTTCTATTTACTACTGGAGGCCCTCCAGCATTAGCAATAGGTTTATATGTACTATTATTGAGGAAAGATTTAAAGTCTTCTTTTTCTAGCTTTTCCTCTCTAGCTTTTCCGATTTGAACTCTATATGCCCATATTCTAATATTAAACTCATTATATTCTTTTTTTATTTTGTTAGAAATAGAAATACTATCATAAAACTCATCATTATATTTCAATGAACTTTCTTTTTGTAAAGCTTCATCTTCATTAGATTTTATTTGGGCATTTATTTCTGGAGTATTGCTGAGTTGGCTGCTATAAGCAGGGACAAAACTTGGATTTTGTGGTGAGTTAGGATCTAAAAATCCTCCTCCAAATGAAGAAATATAGTCTGATATTGTTCTAGTATCCCCCTCAGTAGCATCAGAACCATCATCTCTCAAAGGTTTTCTATTAAACCCAACTGTATAATACACTTTTCCAGATCCAACTGCAGGTTCTCTAACAATACTATCAAGATTATCAGGGTCTGGATATCCATCTAGAAAATGTGGCCACTCTGCACTATACACTTCTATCCCAGAGTTATCATATTCTAGTTCTACTCCTGTTCCAGCATCAGATGAAGTCATTTTCTTCACCTGTTGAAGTTCATAAGGACTTTCACGTTCACCGACAGAAATGCTATCAGGGACTTGATCTGGAGATATTGAGAACGTGAATATCGGATATTCCCCATTAAATAATGGAGCAGTTATAAGTTGAGTTACAGGATCTCCTAAATCGACATAAGTCACTATCTCACCATTTACACCAGAAGTATTTGGCACCCCTGTAAGATTTACGATTGCAGTGCCAATACCAGTTACATTATTGACACCAGAGTCTGGAAATAAGATTTTTGGTTCTGAGGAAACTAACTGCCCAATTTCAATATCCTCATATATTTTAGTCAAGAATAGTCTCGTTCCTCCAAGATCAGCAGTTCCAATCGAAACATTTACATAAGTTTCGAGAACATCTCTACTATATGGTTCGATATCTAACTTTATTCCCTGAAGATTGACAGGTCTAAAAACACTATCCATTTCACTACCAGCTGAAGTTAATGGTTGCTTACTACCAAGATTCACTTCTCTTGCTTGATATATTTGAACGCTAGAAGGATCAAAAGTAAAAGTAGAAGAACCAGATCCAATATTTTGTTGCTCAGAATATGTTCTCGACAATCTTTCACATCTTAAATCATATGAAAGTCCAACAATTTTTGTTTGTGGTCCTGTATTTGGATTAGGAGTGGTGCTAGTAAGACTAGATACTCCCACAATCCTCCAAAATAAATCACTGGCACCACCAGCATCTATTCTACTTTGATATGATTCTTTCACTTTATCATAAGCATCATTTACTTCTTGGCAAGTTTCAAGCAAATATAAGTCTAGATTTTTAGATGCATCTTGATATGGTTCTTTAGCAGTTTCTAAAGTAACTATCTGCTCTCTAGCAAATCTATCAATATCTATTTTATCATTAATAAGTTGGGATGTAATCTTATTAATAGATTCAACATTCCTTATTTTAGCCATTTCTTCTGCATAACATTGCTATGGTTTATTTATTTGTGGAGTCTTGGCGACAAAAAGTTATGATTCCATGCGCCTAAAGTTATAAAGGTTTCTCGATATTTCATAGAAACCATTCCATTTTTATATTCTTCAATACTTACAACATAAAATAGAGACTCAAATATCCCCTGTTTTTGAAGTTTTGCCATTCTATGAACACCATCTTCAATCAAATAACCATTTTCATATTTAATAACAATACCTGGATAAGATGTATCAACATCATCTATGAAAATCTCATTTGGTGGAGGAGAACATATTTCAGAATGTTTTATTAAAATAGGTTTTCTAGAATCATTTACAATCTTATACGTCATATTTCTAACCATTGTGAGGGATGTGTACAACCTTGATGATGTCTGAAATGTTCTGGTTTTAAAGTAACCCGAACATCTCCAGCAATAGCAATCCTTTCATTCGTTCTAGCTTTCTTTTTGATCGTCTTATGAAACGTTTGAGTTGGCATTACAATAACAGAACCTTCTATAGGAGTTATTGTATAGTTATTGCAGTTATATCTATTGAAGTTGGTCATAAGATTATGTATATCAGCAGTATCGAAGAATCCTTGACATACTTCATTACTATTACTCATTTGCATAGCAACAAATCTATCGGATGTTTCGTCAGTATTTAAATAATACACAAAACTTATATTTGCCTCATTATGATTATGTGGTGCCATTGGAGGAGTAGTATCATCTCTATGATAAACAACCCATGATTTGCATATATGATAACTTAATCTATCATATTTTATATTCAAAGTATCAAAATAATCATCAAATATCTTTCTAAGTGATTTGAAGAACACAGAATAATCAGTATTTAAATGGGCAAAAATATTTGACGATGCTTCTGGAGATTCATGCTCATAACCATTAAACCAATACTTCTTTAAACTTTCTATATTATCTCTTTTAAACTCTTCATGACAATCTAAACTCCCCTGATAGATTATCAGAGGGAATAACTCATGGACTTTTTTCATTCTAACTCAATCTATATTCACTATTATCACCTGGATAATCATCAGTTGTCAACCCTTTGTATTCTGGAATATTCTTTTCAGTGTCTTTTCTTTCTGCAAATACTGTATAGTGATACTTAAACAATCCTTCTCCATTCATCAATACTCCACCACCAACATAAATCTTGTTGTCTACGATTTCTTTGACGTATAGATTTTGTTCACTACCAACTGAAGTTAAGTTAACGGTTATAGAATCTTTCTCGACTAATCCCAACCAATAATCTGGCAGATGAATAACATCAGAGGTAGATTTACCCCTACAATATACTTCTGCCGCTGGTCCTTCTAAAGAAACATACCTAAGTCTATGCCCATCTTTAGTTGGATGCAAAATATCAAATGGTTTTTTAGAAATAGCAATACCGAAAGTTTTATTTAAAGTTGTAACTTTAGTAGCATGGTCTGGATATAGTGTTGGAGCTTCACCAAATAAAGGTGCAGCATTAAATGCAAATCCTAGATTAGAATCAAATCCAGTTTCAAGTTTTGTTCCTGCAAAACACTTTGCTCCAATATCAGATTTTAGAGATGCAATCTTTGATTCAAAGTTAGAAACATCAAATCGCAATAAAGTATTTAAAGAAATAGATGCTGATGACACAACAAATGGCATAGGACCACAAAAGACATTAACTCCTACAGGTCCAGCAATATCTCCAATAACTACATCAATCGGCGTTGGTACTGATGTAGATCGTATTTTTACAATACTTGGAGTTGGTACTGCAAGCATATCAGTATTTTGAACATTACTGATCATCACCCCAGCTTCATATGGAAGAAACTTTAATGGAACACCTACAACAGCAGGACCTTCAATATATGCAGAACCACGAATCTCAGCTCCAGATATTCCTAGACATGCAGGTAAACCTTCACCAATAAAAAGTCTTTTAGTTACGTGTACATCAGGAAGTTTTGCCATTTATAAAAAGTCTCCAATAATAGGTAAATTTTTAATCTCGTTACTGAATGGGAATAATCCACCCCCCGCTTTTCCTCCTTTAATAGATGTTGCTCCATCAGCAAAATCCATTAATCCACCATAAACATTTAATATAGATCTTCCTATAATATCTACAGTATTTTCTGAAACTATTTTACAAGAAGCATTTGCATCAACATCAAACATTTGGGTCTTGATACTAACTTTCTCATTCCCTTTCAGTAAGATTCTACCATTTTTTCCATCAGATCCGTTAGCAATCAAATCAATATTTTCTGCTATGAATCGGATTCTTCCCCGTTTTGCCTTAAAAACAATATCACCATTCTTCGCTATTGTAATGAATGCTGGTATTTCTTTTGCAACATCCATACCACAAACGATCTGAGTCGATCCTGGTGATGACATTATAGTTCCACCTTTTCTACCAGTCTCAGAAAGACCAGTACTATCCATAGTCATATAATGACGCCCACCATCATTTGCAGTTCTAATATGACACCCAGAAACAATCTCATCATCATGAATATGTCCAAATTGTATTTCTCCGTAATCATTACCATATCTAATAGTATGGTAGCAACGTACTGGTTCTGTCATTAGAATCTACCTACACAATCGACTACACTTATCACTTTTGATATGATTTCTGGATCATCAATCTCAGAAATCTCTTGCTCACCAACAAACTTAGTTCCTAATACTGGAATAAGTCTTGCATTAAATCCTGTCTGAGAACTAATGGTTATCTCAGGAATGTCTGTGAATCCCAATCCACCAGTTTTCACTACTGCGCCAATAATAGATCCGATAGGACTGATTATTGGTGTTATACTAGCGCCATTATCTGGTGTTATAGTAATCTCATCTGACATATTATAAGAATATCCTGGACTATCTATAACAACATCAATCAACTCTAAAACAACGGGATATTGACCATCACTTGAGATAGGTTCAACTAGTTGTTGACCCTGTTGACCCTGTTGACCCTGTTGACCCTGTTGACCCTCGGATGGTTGAGGTGTAACTGCTACTGATTCCTCAGTAATTGAGATAGGTTCAACTAGTTGTTGACCCTGTTGACCCTCGGATGGTTGAGGTGTAACTGCTACTGATTCCTCAGTAATTGAGATAGGTTCAACTAGTTGTTGACCCTGTTGACCCTGTTGACCCTCGGATGGTTGAGGTGTAACTGCTACTGATTCCTCAGTAATGTCTTCATATGTATCATTTCCAGGGAAAAGAACTTTATCTCCTGGATTTAATGTAATTTCTTCTCCTGGTCCATAAGGAGAATCCCACGTTCCATCGGATCTCTGAACAATCGTATCAGTTTTATCTGCCCAAGTTCTTCCATCACCACCGTAACTTCCATCAAATGTAGGTAAATATCCAGTTCCAGGGGTAACTATTTGAATGCTTACAACACGTCCTTGATCGTCAATTTTACTTCTCCCAAATCCACCTCTACCTTTTCCACAACTGTCTTTGAACTTGACAAATGGAGCAGAAGTATATCCAGATCCAGGTAAAGTAATATCAGCACCAATCAGTTTTCCTGTACTGCTAACGATTGCATTTGCAGTCGCTCCAGAACCTCCACCACCGAAAATAGTTACAGTGGGAGGACCACACAAGTTAGGACCAGTAAAGCAACCAGCAACACTATCGATTATTCCTGAGAGATCTACATCTCCAATAGAATCTAGATCAATATTAAAGTTAGAAACAGCAGATGCAACACCATTAACTTCACCAATAATAGAAGCAACGTCTAGATTTGCAGATGGTTCTGGACCATCCCACACACTCCATTCAGTTGTTTTAGCACAATCTGGTTTTTCATCACAAAGAATGAATGATAGAAGTTCAGTAATAAAGTTTAGAACATCTTCAGCAATATCAAAAGTGGTTCCAAGTAAAGATGAAATAGGTTCTAAAATATTATTTAATGCACCATTAATAAGACCAGTGATAGCACCAAAAATTCCTCCTAATAGATTTTCAACTGCACAAAGAGGAACATTTACTAACTTGTTAAAGGCATCTTTTAAGTAATTGCCAATCATTTCTAATAGATTGGATATTAAGTTTCTAAAAAGACAGACTACCGCTTCACTAGCTTTCTCAATACCTTCTTTTAATGGTGGTCTTTGATTTGGAAATAGATTAAAATAAGATACTTTAGCAGCATCGTTTATTTTTTTGGTAGTAAACTTCTGCGCTTCTACAAGAACCCATTTTATTACTTCACTAATAGATTTTGTTGAACCATCAATCTCAAACTGAATAAGATTTTCAAGAAAGTTAGTTGCATTTGTGGTACTTAAATCATTTCTAATATCACTTACTTTTGTAGATACAGTATTCTCCCATTTTGATAGTGTTTTTTTATATTTTTCAATCTTTTGGATTGCATTTTTAATATCCCTCTGCATTTTACTCATAGGGATTGGTTCACACTCGGAATCTAAATACTCAACTTCATATCCATCAATTGCTTGCTCAGCAGAAGCACCATCCTTTCTTGGAATATTGGAGTTATTGACTTGTGGATTTATTTCTTGACCTTGTTGTTGCGTTACCCCTTCTGAATTTTGTTTAGCTTGTGCAGGTTCTTGCGTAACATTTAAGTTGTACCTTGCAATAAGGTCTCTATTGGTATATCCACTGAAAGGTTGAAAGGCAGCAGCAGGAAGTTTGCTAATAGAAACATATTGATTGTATCCAATCAAACCCATAATGATTGGATGTTGAGCATTTTCGCCATCTAAGAAAAATCCATAGCAAAAATCACCTTGCCTAATGCTCGGTGTTTGTGAAGCTCCACCATTACCAGTTCCTGCTGTTACAGGAAGCATTACGCCTGCCCAAGGGAGATCTTCATCGGGAAGTGCTTGAACATCCGCAGTATGGTATCCCATAATACGAACTTTGTATCGATAATCATATCCTAGGTGGTCTGAAGTAGTTCCAGTTCTACGACCAGGAATATTAACTACCCACTGATCCTCAAGAACAACTTGACCAATCCACCATATAAATCCGTCGCGTCCTACTTGCTGACTTTTTAAAAACCCTTCTTGAATCATTAGTCTTCGTAAATTCTACATTCGCTTGCTTCTGGATTCTCATCACAGTACATTTCAAATGCGGTTGGATCATGATTATCTTCAGGATGATTTTTATGATATAACTCTAGATGTTGCAGTTCATCTTGAGTATGTCTTCTCATTTGTGGAGAGATCATTGGGTCTTCAAGTATTTTTTTATCCTTTTCGATATGATCTTCGATTGATTTTTCCATTTACTACTCCTTTACTTTTGTTTTCTAAATGTATCTCTTACTAGAGTCATACTAGTAAAAGTGTCAGCAGAAGTTATTCTGTGACATAGACTGGAAATAACGTATTTGCCAGAAGATAACACATCAACATCAGGATCTCCAACTTTTACCTGAGGAAACTCAAAATAAACTACATCCCCCGCATTTAATCCAAAATCTCCAGATACTACTATATTTATCTTAATAGAGAACATTTGATTATATCTCATGATAGACTGAACCATTGTGGTTTTAACATCATAAGTTGGATTTAATGGACTAGTTTTCCAGTTCTTCAACTGAGATATTGGAGTTTTACCTGGAGGGAGAGTTCCAACATCAAGAATATGTGACATTAACCTCGATATTGGTTGTCTAAACTGATCTGCAACATGATTATTTTCATCCTTTCCAAGATTTATTACCTTTCCATTTTGATCTTCATCAACACTATAGTTTCTAACCTCATAATCCATAGCATAAAAATCGAAAAATATTGATCTATTGGAATAAGATCCAAGTATTAGTTGTTCCTGCAAATCAATATTTCTGTCAATACCATACGATAAAACTTTCTCAAAACCATCTTTCTTTTCAGCAGTATCGCTGTAAACATATTGATTCTTTGGTTTTTGACTCATTAATGCATCAATAGATCTGAAGTTAAATGCGTTAGATGTTTCATATAAAAAGTAACCAGCAGAAGCATTCTTTTTACCATATCCAGAAGGAACTGATCTTGATGCCAACCAAGTACAAACATGAAGAGGTTTTCTATCATTACCAATAAACTCATAATCGACAAGAGTATCATCAAGTATAATATTTTTATTAGTCTTTAGTTTATCGGTCAAAATAGTTTTAACGTTCTCAGAGATCTTGCCACTATATCTTTCAACTACTCTACTTTGTTCGTTGGCAAGTGTCTCTGCGCTACAAAAATCTATTATATAAGTTTCAGTATTAGTTTTACTGTTTACATTTTTAACTCTGTTAACATATAATTTTAGTTTTAACTTTGTTGGATTATCTTTTGCATCTTCTATAACTATATCAACTTCTTCTCCACCTCTTAATGGTAATCCATCTAAAACTGATATAGATTCTTTATCATTAGAGTCTTGCTTATATCCAGTATCTGTAAATACAACAGACAAAGTAATAGTATTAGACAAAATGTTTTCATAATATCTTAGGTCAGTTATTCCAGCACTAATATCAATAGACGCTTTAGTCTTAAAATTTGTTATAAGAAACTTTTCAATATTCCCAGATAGTACGTCTTTATTTTCCATTATCCGTTTTTATACAAGTTGCCTAAGAGTTGAATCTTATAGTAACTATTTAACATCTTAGATGTAGATCCTGGAGGTAATGGTAAAACTGAAGACCCTCCACCAGAAGATTCTCCACCACCATTTCCCATAGGAAGAGGTAATACAGTCATTTGACCACCTCTTTGTTCATAAGATGCTCTTTGACTCAATGCGCTAGTATCCATTCTTTGTGAAGGGGAAGACATACTCAATGCAGATGAAGTAGATTGATTTAGGTTATCAGTTGATCTGCGGAGGTTTTCGGTTTCATTATCTTGTTGCTCTGGTGAAGGAGCTGCAGGTGATGTAGGTGTTGCTGCAGGTGATGTTATCTGACCCGCATTTAACTTTTCCACGTATTTTCTATATCTTGCTTTTCTATCATCCATTCCATTAATTTGATCTTCTCTAGTTGCAGCAGGATAGTTGATCGCTTTTGAATGTAAAAACACATTATCCCAGTTACCATTTACTGTTGGTCTAACATTCTGCTTCCAATAAGCAACAGCAATCTTAGCAGCAAGTTCACCATCCATTGCAAGATCTGGGTTACTTAGCAAATCAACGCCAAACATTTTTCCATATTTTTCGTAGTTATAGTCATGTGTTAGTTGAATATAACCTCTACCATGGAACTTCGCTTTATAAGTTTTCCCATTCGGAGCTGTCCATGGACCACCACCACCATAGTGTGACCTTCCTCCACTTAGCTCTCTAGGGAACTGAAAACCTCCAGTCTCATGAGACATTTGTGCTAGGAAAGCAGCAAGTTCTTTTCCTTTGATTCCAGCAGCAGCTGCTGCCTTAATAAGCGGTCCCTCGCCAAACTCTCCAGTACCAACACTAAGTCTTGTATTTAAACCTGCAGCTGGATTTGGTGTATTACCATCACTAGCCGATGGTTCAGTAGCACTTCCATCGCCAGGAAGTTCTATATCACCTAATGGTGGTGGTGTATATTTTGGTTTTTGATTAGAAGTTCCCATAAATGAGTTCTTAACATGCTTAATAAATGCAAGAGGATCTCTAATCATAAATGTAGGATCTGGAACATGTGATAACTTACCTTTCTTATTACCAAACCACTGATTATCTGAAATAAACTTAAATGGACTCAAAGGAAACTTTCCTAGGAAATCATGCATCCCTTCAAACTTACCAGATCTCCATAATGTAGCTGCTTCTAATACACTTCTTAATGGACCAGGAATAGCTGGATTTGGGATTCTTAGTTTTGGCCAGTTAGTTACATACCTGGTAACACCTTTACCTAACCAATCAAGAACTTGTTTACCAGTATCAAATGCTTTTTTTAAATCATCAAATAAAATCTCACCTGCCTTTTTCCATCCGCCTGGAGTTTTAATGCCATAATAAAATAGATTACCAACATACTCACCAATATATTCACCAAGCATCATTCCTAAAATAGGAATAGGAATAAAGTTTCCAAGTAATCCACCAATAGCAGCACCACCAGCTTTGAACAATGTTTGACTTGGTGGGTCTCCACTCAACCAAGAGTCAAGTGCAACTAGAAGTGGACCAATGATAGGTATTCTTATAGATCGTCTAGCTGCTTTAGCAACAGTTCCAGCAGTTGTTGCTGCACTAGATGCTGCTTTTGCCTTTTGTGCTGCCGCTCCCGCTTCTCTTGCTGTCTTTGCTTTATCTGCTGCTTGTTGCGCTTTCTTTGCTTTATCTGCTGCTTGTTGCGCTTTCTTTGCTTTATCTGCTGCTTGTTGCGCTTTCTTTGCTTTATCTGCTGCTTGTTGCGCTTTCTTTGCTTTATCTGCTGCTTCTTTCGCTTCCTTTGCTTTTTGTGCTTGTGCTCTTATTGCAGCAGATTGACGAGCAGATCTTTCAGCAGCAGTTCCAACTGCCTGAGTTGCTCCTTTTAATCCTTGCCCACCCTTTAAAGCACCAGTAAATGCTCTAGTTGCTCTACTACCAAATCTTAGGGAAGATCTAGTAAATCTAGCTGCTACTCTAGCACCCTTAACGCCCAACCTAGCTGCTGCTCTAGCACCCTTAACGCCCAACCTAAGTGCATTTCCGCCTAGTTTAGCACCAGCTTTAATCGATGCTATAATACCTTTAGCAATCTTTAATGCGGATTTTATAGCAAGTTTTATTGCACCAGATATTCCCTTAAAGGTTAGTTTTAAACCTTTACCTAATAGTTTTATACTACCTTTAAGTATTTTACCTGGAAGATAAAAAGGATTTAATAAAGACTTTGCAGTAAACTTTAATATTTTAGATAAAGGTTTTCTAAGTTCTGGTCCCAGTAAAAATCTGGTTATATGTCTCCAGTTTTTAATACCAAGGTCTATACCTTTGAATATTTTATCTTTATTGTTAAGAAGTAACTTTAATAACCCACCAGCTAAAATATTTCCAAAAAATCTTTTGATTATATCAAAAAATCCAAGAGATTGTTTTTCTTGTTTATCTTCAGTGTTTTTGTCGTCAGATTGTTTATTTTCTAATGAAGATTCTCTATTAGAAAATCTCTGTCTGGATTGTTGTATTCTTTTGTTAGTTGCTTCTCTTTTCGCAATATTTTGAGAGTTTTTTAAAGTAGATTGCAGTGATTTCAGTGCTTGATTTATTGAAGATAACTCTTTTAATATTGGAGAATACTTTGACTTGCCAGGGATTTTATCTAAACCACTTGGTATTGATGGTTTAGGTGCATTTAATAGTTTTGGGGTTGATATTTTTCTCTCTTGAATATTTGGTCTTGTAGATTGTCCCGATCCGCCAGAGACCATCTTTTCTTTCAACTTTTTCTTAGCATATTGTCTTGCCTTCTCTCTCGCCAAGTTCTTAGATTTTGCTTGAATTGCTTTTTTAGCAGCAGCTTTTGTGAGACCTTTTGCCCCCTCTTTTGCCAATAATCTTCCTGCTGCCCCTAATATTGCTGGTAATGCCATTATCCTACAAGATTATAGATAGATTTTACGACCAACAAAGAAGGATTAGCGGGATCAATAGAGCTGAATGATGGGACAGATTTCTGGTTTGGTGTATTTGCTACACCTCCACCAGACTTAACCTGACCAGGAACAGGTCCAATAGATCTAAGAAAATTCATTCCATTATTAACATTCTCTGCAGATGGAATCTGGAGACTTCCAGATCTAGTCATTTCAGTCTCTATTTCCCCCGAAGATGATTCACCTGCTGCAGATGTTGATCCGAATGTTGGTTTTCCCGAAGTAATATAGTTAACAAATGCTTCATGTCCTGCAGGTTCTGCATCCATATGTAAATGGTCAGCATAGTTTCCACCAGTACTTCCTTGAGTTCCAATAATAGTTCCTGCTTTTATTTTATCCCCCACACCAAAGTTGCCCATTCTACTAAGGTGGGCAAAAAGCATATTTCCCGTAGCATTCTTAACAACTACAGTGTTTCCATATCCTCCAGCTTGATTTTTAAATATAACTTCAGAATCTAATGGTACTGGAACATCTGCATTTGGAGATGATGATAGATCAGTTCCATGCAATAATGTATAGTCTTTTGGATATCCATCAGTTCTCCTAGTGGTTGGACCACTATGATGCATCCTTAAGTCACTGTAAGTATAAGTTTGACCAGAATTTAAAAGTTTGTTTCCTCCACCATTAACACTAAAATACTTAATCTTCCCACCAGCATAACCACCACTTGCCATTGCTTTAATCTTATTAGAAGCAACGTCTCTGGGTTTATTTGCTACTGGTCCACCATATTTGTCATTGATTGTCAATAACTTACCAACACCATAGTTTTCAGCTGCTTTAGCATTAATAACAACCTCTCCAGGTTGAGCAGCAATCAACTGAGTGTCTTTACCCAAACCAGTAATCGTAAGTCCAGTATCATTTTCGATTTGACCACCATTTGCAAATGACAAATCATTAACGTTGATGGAGTTATTTCTCGGGAGAATGGAGTTATTTCTCGGGAGAACAGTCGATCCAGCTTTAATACTATTATTAGTTATATTGTTTGTACTATTAGTAACATTATTGTTTGTACTATTAGTAACATTATTATAGTTACTGATGGAGTTATTTCTCGGGAGAATGGAGTTATTTCTCGGGAGAACAGTCGATCCATCTTTAATACTATTATTAGTTATATTGTTTGTACTATTAGTAACATTAGTAACATTATTGTTTGTACTATTAGTAACATTATTGTTTGTACTATTAGTAACATTATTATAGTTACTAACATTTTGTACTTCACCACCTTTTTCAAACTGAGGAACTACTGGTATAGTCTTTGCTGGACTATTAGCAAAAGTCGCTTCAGGTATTTGGGGAAGATTGGGTATCTGAGGTATTGCTGGAGGATTATCTATTAAATCTGGTTTTGGTAACCAACTTGGTAATGCTTTGATAATATCATTAATAGTATTAACTATATTTTTTATTCCACCATTTACATAATCAATAAGAGTTCTTATTGGACCAATGACATTATCATCAATCCATTTAATAATCCCATTAAAGAATCCAACAATACTATTGATGATGTTCTGTAATGGTTTTAATAATATTTTAGGATTTTTTATAATATTAAGAAGTCCTTTGAAAAATCCCCCAAGAAGAATGAACTTAAAAAAGTTCATTATTTTTTCAAAGAAATCTGCAAATGGTGATATTGCTTTTTCTATTTTATCACCTGCGTTTTTCGCGCCGGATTTAGATTCTAAAGACTTTTCTCTACTTTTTTTTCTTTGAATATTTTTGTCTTGCCTCTGTCTTTCCATTGAAGACTTGGCAAGTTGATTTTGCTTTTTAAAAGCTTCTACTATAGCGTTAACACTATTCTTAATCTCAACTAACTCTTTTTGTATAGACTTAAGAGTCTTATCATCAGATTTTTGATCGTCAGTTTTGGTAGTATTTGGTAAAAGTTTTTGGGGGTTAATTTTTTTACTAACCACGATTTTCCCATCATTTCCAGATCTTATGTCATCTAAAAGAGAATCTAGTTTTTGTTCGTCTTCTTTCTTCATTGGGACTGTTGTTGTTTTAGTTTTTCTTCCTCTAAATGATTAATCAACATTCCAACGTAAATATCTCTTTCCCAAGGCATTAAGTTCTCATATTCTGTTAATGAATATTTATGGTACTGAATCATAGAAAAACTAATTTGAAAATAGTTTTCTAGATCCATGTAAACCATTCCTAACCGAAAAAACTTGCTAGTCCCTCCAACTTAACAACATTTTCAACTCCAGTATTTGGATTTGTAAAAGTTACTTTATGAGAAAGTTTTGGCATGGTATTGAAAAACTCATCAACCGCCTTAAATTGAATACTATTCATTTGACCCAAGAACTCAATAATGTCTTTCTTAGTACAGTCAGCAGAAGACCAAACTTCTTCTTCATTATAGATCTTATCCACACAACCAGCAATAAGTTCAAATGACTGATCTAAGGTTTGCTCTTGAAAGTCAAAGTTGTTTTTAATAAACTCATCTAGAGATGGATACTTCATCTCCATTCTTAGATTTGAGTCTAGTTTGATAGTTTTTTCATGGTTTTCTGGTCTTTCAATACCAATGTCTTCTACATTAATAGTTACAGACACTGAAGTTTCTCCGTCATCTGGAGCGATCAGATTTACTTCAATCTCTTCACCAACAGACTTCCCTCTAATATTTAAAAACAAATATTCAATATCAAAAGTAGGAAGTTCTTCAATTTTAACACCTCTTGTTAAGATGCAGGACTTCAATACTTGCTTTAGTGCATTAGTAATCTGTTTAACATCTTCACTTTCCATGGCAATGAGAAGAACTTTTTCTTCCTTCACTAAGAAAGGTCTATACTTAACAGATTTTCCTGTAGATGGCAACTCAAGTTCATAAGTTGGCGTTACAATTTTTGGTAAAGGCATAATTTGATGTATCAGTACATGTATTTAGTAGGGTTATGCTTGTGCTTCTGCTCCAAATACTCCTTGATCAACTGTTCTACCATTAAAAAAGTTTCCAAAGTTAGTATTATCTTGAGCATCAACACCAAAGTTATTATAGTATTCATCAAATCTAAATCCAGTCACTTTACTATAATCAAAAGCATTTATTGGTCTTTGAACAGTACCTGGAGGAGTTGTTTGAGTATTAGGATTTCCTGAGTTTGCAAACCCAGGTGCTCTGAACCTAACAGTTCCTTTCTTCTCAACAACATAACGTGTAAAATAGAAACCAACAGAACACTTTAAAATATCACTTTGATTATACGATACTGGCATAGAAACTATATTGTAAGGAAAAGCTCCTATAAGTTCGTATTCTAAGTTAGATCCACCACGTTTTGATGGTTCTAATGGTGCTTTACCTGGTTTAAAATAGTCCTTTTCAAACTTACTTATATAAACTGTTTGCTTATAGTCTATAGGGTATGTCATTCTATAAAATGCAGTATCTTCTCTATAAGCATTTCTTGATTGAGTATATCCCTGCCCAACAACAAACTCAATCCACTTTTCAAAAAAGTCAACCACATTATATTGATGGTCAACATAAAATGTTAAGTTAAATGATTCATCATACATCCTTCTATATGCCATCTTCTCAGTAACACCATGATGATCATTAGTTACTTGATGAGTTGCTAATGATGATCCAGGCAAAGTTGCTTCATGGCACAACAAACTAATATTTTCAGTCTGTTGAAATATTCTTGGTGGAGGAACTATGGTAAGCTGGTATAACGAAGTCTGTGCAAGGTGTAATGCCCTAGATTTAAAGTCACTTATACTATAACTCTTTGGGGGTACAGCAGACATTTATAAATACTTTTTGATCTTATATATTATGTATGCGAGAAAGCAAATATCATCAGGGAAAGTTTCATCCTAAGCATCCAGAAAAATATAAAGGAAACCCAAGTAATATAGTTTATAGATCTTCTTGGGAACTTAAGTTCATGAGATACTGTGATCTAAACGAGAAGATAATGGAATGGGGTAGTGAAGAGTTTTTTATTCCTTACTTTGATCCTACGACAAACAAAGTCCGTAGATATTTTCCTGACTTCATTGTAAAGATTAAAGAAAATAGTGGCAATATTAAAAAATACCTTGTAGAAGTTAAACCAAAAAAACAAACTATAGAACCAAAGCAGACAAAAGGAAAGCAAAAGAAAACTTTCATCAATGAAGTAATGATGTACAATAAAAATATAGCAAAATGGAAAGCTGCTAAAGAATGGTGCGAAGACCATATGATAGAGTTTAAGATTATAACAGAAGACGAACTAAACCCCTATAAATAACTAAAAATAGTGTAAATGGCATTAAGTCAAGGTAGTGTAAGTCCCACAACCCTTATTGATGGTTTATCATTTAATGTTGAAGCAAAAAATGACACTGGGTCTCAAGTACAAATAAATCGAACACCAGAAATACCTTTAAGTAACAATGAGGTGTCTACTGGTGCAAACTATTTTAACGCTGATGGATCTATAAGTTGGGCAGATTATAACTTAAATACTGGAGATTCTTTTCAGTTGGGTGCTCCAGATTTTTTTATGGAAGAACTGGTAAATAATCCAACTTATAGTAATACAATCAAAAACGCATCGGATTATTGGTCGGATAGTAGTTTTATTCCTTTTGAAGATGCGGCTGCTTTAAATGTTGGTGCAACTTCAGTATTGAATGATGCTACACCAACAGTCAAAAGAAGAATCGCACCAATAACATCTCTATCATATCCACTTAAAAGAGATGCTGAACTTGATTATTTAAAAATAACTGTTATTGAATATATCCCTCCTGGTTTGCCTAGAGATGATTTTAATACTGCATCTACAGAGTCTGCTGGAAGAAAAAAATCCCTCGGAACAACCATTTTCTTACCAATGCAACCAGGTATTAGGGATAGTAATGCAGTCTCTTGGAACCAGGATGGAATGAATGTTTTTCAAGCAAGAGCAGCAGGAGCAGCAGCAAACGCTATTAATAGTTTAGGTGATGGAAAATTTGTAGATGCTTTTAAAGGTCTTATCACAGATTCTAAAGCATTTGCCGATGATCTTTTAGCTACAGAAGGTCTTGGAGCGTATATTACAGCATATTTTGCTGGTCAAGCAGTTGGTGCAAATGTCGTTACACGACAAACTGGTGCAGTTTTAAATAACAACCTTGAAATGCTCTTTCAAGGTCCATCACTTAGAACATTCTCATATAACTATAAGTTTACTCCAAGAGAACAATCAGAAGCAAATAATATACGAAATATTATAAGAGTACTAAAAAAAGAATCTGCTGTACAAAAAGCAAATACTGGATTGTTTTTAAAATCTCCAAATGTGTTTGATCTGCAGTATATCTTTGGAGAAACTGGAGCACCTCATCCATTCTTAAACAACATCAAAACTTGTGCCCTAACAAACATCACTACTGACTATACTCCTGATGGATCTTACATGACATATGCGGATGGATCGATGACATCGTACAATCTAAGTCTAACATTCTCAGAACTTGAACCAATCTATAGAGATGATCAAGAAAACTCTAGCGGTATGGGGTACTAAAAATGGCATTAAGACCTTACTTCAGACAAGTTCCTAACTTTGATTACATCAACGTAAACCCAAGTAGTGATAGTGTTAGAAACTATATCACCGTAAAAAATCTCTTTAAAAGAGGACAAATCAGAAAAGAGATTTTCAAAAACGTCAACTATTTTACCAAGTATTTTATAGTTGGCAATCAAAGACCAGATAACGTGGCGTATGATCTATATGGAGAATCGACTCTAGACTGGGTAGTTTTATTATCAAACAATATTTTAAACTTACAAAACGAATGGCCACTACCACAAGAAAGTTTTGATGAACTAATGCTCAAAAAATATGGTAGTTATGAAAATCTATATGGAGTTCATCACTATGAATCAATAGAACAAAAAGATGAGACTGGTACAATAGTTTCTCCTGGTGGTCTTCATGTAGATAGAACTTTTTCTATAGAATACTATTCATCTAGAGATGGACAGGTTCTTAGAGAAAACATCACAGTACCAGTGACAAACTATGAATATGAATCGAGAATAGAAGAGAAAAAAAGAACTATATTTACATTAAAACCAAAGTATCTTAGTGTTTTATTTGATGACATTGAAGAAATAATGGATTATAAAAAAGGTTCTGAACAATATGTGTCCAGAACCCTCAAAAAAGGATTTAATGCTAAACTATTTGATTAAAAATCATCATTTGCTAGAGCATTAAACATTGACATCGCATCATCTTCATCCTCATCAACCATAGAAGATAGATTAGCAAGTTCTCGCTTCATGGATTCAGGTGGTTCAGGTGATCGGGAAGATCGAGCAGCTTTTTCTAGTTCTTCCATTACATTATCAGTCTTAGTAGGTTTGTGGGACAATTCTTCATATTGTTCCTCTTCATCAAAAGATTGAGACTTGGGTGCAACCTTACCAACTCCAAGAACCGTATTTAGACGCTTTTCAAGATCTTCGTAAGACTTAAACTCGCTGTCAGCAGCAAGTGCAGTTAGAGAATACTGCTTTTTCCAGATAGACTCCAAAACATCGTCATCTTCATGTAGAGCATTAGGACTAGTAAACTCAGAAGAATCATAGTTCCAGTATCCAGCAACTTTGGTGATCTTCAGTTTAAAGTTAGCACCAGTCCAGAAATCAAATGGATCGATTGCTTCTTCATCTTCAAACTCTGGTTGCATAGAAGCAAGAATCTTGTCATGGATTTTCTTACCGTACTTATAGAGGAACACATTGCCCTCGTTTTTTGGGTGAAGTGGATCCTTAACAACGTAAATATTAGAATAGTAAGACAGTTTACGCTTACGATTACGTGCGATATCTTTATCGGACTCTAGACCACTGTTCCACAGTTTATTGTTTTCTACACAAACTGGGCACTTTCCTCCGTTAGTAGTCAGACAGTTGTCAATCAACCAACCACCAGGACCTTGGAAAGCATGACTGAAGACTTTTGCCCATGGCATGTCTTCACCTTCGGGTGCAGGTAGAAAACGGATTACGGCATAACCAGTGCCACCTTTGTCCATTTCTGGTTTCCAAAGGCGGTCATCGATAGAACCACGGGCAGAACTTTTTTCAACTTCTTTGACAAGTTTTTCAGTAAGAGTTCCTAGACGGGACTGTTTCTTAAGGGTTTCAAATGACATATGAACCTCGTATTTTTGTAAGTATTTGGCCTGTTTGGGTTTGCTTTGGTGCGGATTCCCTAGCCGCATAAGAATAGTGTATCAGTGATCGGTGTGCCTGCCAATATCCTGCTTCATCTGGACTAGTGCTTTTTCCATGTTACCAAACATGAATGAAATGTCAACTCCTTCATCCAAACCCATTGACTTAGCAGATTCAAGAATTTTATTTTTAATCTCTTGTGCTTCTGGATCATCAGAAAGACTCATACGAGTATACAATACTCTTTGCTTTTCTAGCAACTTTTGAAGGAGATCAACATGTTTAACTTTTTGTTGTTTATCCATTCTATAAAAGTTAAACACGTTTTTGTAAACATTTTCCTGAAGATCGGAGATCTCTGCTAGTTCTGCTCTAACAAGATCGGAATCAAAAAATGTCATATTAAGCACTCCTTTAAAATACGTTTAAACTTAAATATATCAATATGTATAAATGATGAATATTTTTTAATCTTGAGAGAAACAAACTGCCATACTGGATCAGTAAGTTTTTTGTCAAATCTTTGTCTGAAGTTTAAAATCTTATCTAAAATAACTAATGACTCTAAAGAAACTTCTTTTCTTAAGAACTTTTTTAAGATCTTTGGATGAGAAGAACCATTGATTTTAAACAATGAGACAAAATCATCATCTAAAAAGAGATCATTTATTTCTTGCTCAAAACAGTATTTTAATGATTGTGATTTTTTCTGCCAGTTTAAATAAACCGATTCACCTTCCTTGATAATATCACCAATCCATAAAGATTGTGGATCTTCAGCACTTGAAAAGTTTGCAACAAAAAAACTCAAGATCTGTTCATCACTTTTTTGGCGACTCATTTTTTCAAAAAAGAATCTATCTTTTCTCTTGTAAAAAGATTGCAAAGACGATCTTGTTTTTCCACAGTACTTATGATAATCGTACTTTTCTTGAGTGAAATGATTTTTGATTGACAAATAGGTTTTGAAGCAATCGTGAGGGTCCAATTTCAAATCTTTAATTTAGCTCGTGAGGTTTTTTTCAAAAAGTTTAGTTCCATAGCTTCATATTTAATCTTTTCTTTGAGAGGTTTTGATATGAGTTTAGGAACAGATTCTAGTTCTATTTTATTTTTTTCACAGTAATAAATGATAGCGTCAATATATGACATATTATCTTCATTTTTTACTATAGTTTCTATCTCTTGTGCAAACTTTGCAGGGAGAATAAACTTTGATTCTATCTCTTTTGAAAACTCTTGTTTGTAGTCTATTTGCATTAAATTCAATAGATTGAGTGACATTTAATCTCCATAATACTTGCACAATGTTATCATTATAACATATCAATTTCAAGAAGTCTTATCATCGACAAACTTCCTGATATATTGAGTTAATAGTTTAATATATTTTTTCTTATCGTATTCTTCGTATACTTCTACTTCTCCATTTTCACAAGTCATAATAATAACAAACTTTTTTATTGTAATCCCAGTAAGTTCATACAACATACACGCATAAGCACAGCATTGTACGAAATAACCATCAATCCACTCTCTAGGTTTTGGTTTTGCTGAGGTTTTAAAATCAATAATAGCGAGTTCTCCATCAAACTCGGCAATACAGTCCACAGTACCCGCAATACCAAAATATGTACTATACAGTGATCCTTCAAGAGTATGAATATTATTTATACGATTTAAAGCTGGTTTAGCAATCTTAAATAAAAGTTCAGAAATAGGTTGAACTTTAGGTAACGATTCATTTTTTAAATGATGCTCGATTAAAGTGTGAGCGTCAGTTCCTCTACTAGTTGCTTTTTTAGTAATCCTATCAGCTTCTTCTACACCAACTCTCTGTCTCCATTTATTAAAAAAATCTTTCTTATAATGACTGATGACAGAAGTGATGGAAACAAAACGATGAAGTTCATCATTATCATGAACTTTATAATAACGAACTCCATCAATATGCTCCCTCTCAAGACGAGGGAGCTCCAAGTCTACATGATTAAAAATCATAAATCCAAATCAGCTTTTAGTGTTTCTTTAGCAACTAGATATTCTTTGCACAGACCTGAGCGAACAATATCTTCTACGCCAAACTCAATAATATCAAAAGATGGCATAGATTGCAAAATCCTCATAAAATCAATAATACCATTACGCTCTCTTTCCTTAAGTAAATCTGTTTGAGTAGCGTCTCCACAGAACATAATCTTAGAGTCTATTCCAACGCGAGTAATAATAGAATCTAGTTCGTGGAAGTTTAGATTCTGAAACTCATCCACAATAATAATTGATTTATCTAGGGTTGTTCCACGAATAAACGAAGTAGACCAAAAAGAAATAGTTCCTTGAGTCTTTAGATTTGCATATAGCATTTCATTTGACGCTTCATCAACTTCAAACATGTATTTCACCATATTCTTATATGGAATTTGATACAATGATGATTTATCTTCATGATCTCCAGGAAGAAATCCAATCTCCCTAGTAGCAACGAGAGATCTTACAATGTAAATCTTTTCATATGGTGACTTTTCATCAAGAACATCTAAAAGTGCATTGTAAAGTGTAATAAATGTTTTTCCTGTGCCAGCTGCACCATACGCAACAAGATTTTGATCTTGTGCATACTTATCAAATAAGGTTTCTTGATTATCCGTTAAAGGTTCAATCTTTTTGATAAAACTGGTATTAATGGGTTTTTTTCTTTTCATAACACGATTGCTCATACCAAATGGAACTGGTGTTGCGGTGCCAGTACCTGTTTTGTTTTTCTTTGCAGGCATAGGTTCAGATTTTACTTACTTTTGATCCTGGCATTTTAGAAGCTTTGTCTAGAACTTCATTCCAACCAGGGTTTTTAGCGACTAACTTATTCTGCCAATCCCCCACTTCACAAGCAGAAGGACAGGTAGAAGGATCAGACCAATCGCGTGTCCAATCTGGATTATCTTTACACCACTGGGTCCAGTCGTGAATACTCATTACGACTTCTTTTTTTTCATCTGTTTGTTTATTAACGACGGGATATGTTGCCAAAATTTTCACCTCTTAATGATATGAATTTATTTATTGCTTAAATGGGAAGATATTTTCATAATATGATTGGTAAAATCTTCCAAAGATAAATCCCACTTCATCACATTACAGAACCCATTGATTTTCTACCCCTCCAAGTGCTTCTGTACAGATAGGAAATTGCTCGGCAAAGATTTTTTTACATTCTTTAGCAATATCCATATGCTCTTTTTGCGTTCCATTTTTTTCTCGGAGTGCAATATATGTGATCCAAGACCTGCAACTACCTGCCATATAAAGACGAGTAGGAGTCGCCAGTGGAAGAACGAATCTACAGCACTCTTTTGCGATTCCTTCATCAAGCATCTTTTGATAGAGATCCATTCCTCTCTTAAAATGATCTTGCATCAACATCTCATACTTCTGCACAATGAAAGGATCAATGTCATCAATAGAATTTTGACGATTCTTGGTATCTTGTCGGCGTAGTTCAGGAAGAGGAATAGTATCTCCTAGAAGAGAACTATCAGCATACCGTTGTGAGAACTCTTGATATGTGAACGAACGATGCCTCAAGATTTGAGCTGCTAGTCCACGGGTAGTCTCAATCTCAAGCGTCATGAATGCCTGCTCAAAGACGCTCCAATGCTGGTGATTTACACAATACTTAAGAAGACCCGCAACCTTTGGATTCTCTTGGTTAGAAGGGTTACTGACACGAGCAACATAACCCATTGTTTTCTCCGCGTCGGGAGTAACACTAATCAGACGAACATTCATCTTTATTTCCTTTATTGAATAGTTTACGACATTTTTTAACTTCTTTGAGTTCATTCTTTATCATTTGATATGCATCTTCGGCAGACAACTTTTTTGCTACCTCCATAGCAGTAATCATTTCTACCCTAGTACCAAAATGTTTTAGTGCTTCCTCAAAGCAGTTCAGAGATTCATACATTCCCATTATGGTTCCTCATAATAATCTGGTTCATATTCGGAATCCACAAAACCCTTTTTATAATCTGAAAATATATCTTCATAAGCAGTAGAAGAAAGTGGGGCATATTCTTTTTCTTCTTGTTCAATCTCGATCTTTAAGAGTCGAACAAGAGATTCCATATTTTTGACGATAAGTGATACTTTTTCTTTGTCCATTTTCATAGTAGAACCTCTCATATTTTACATAAAAAAAGAGGGTTCGTCAAGAACCCTCTTCCATACGTTTACAAGTAACTCATTTATTATAAGTGTGACCACGATAGCAGAAAGTACCATGTACTTCATCAGTTCCTTGCTGACACTCATAGCGGACACCACGGTAAGTGGTGGCAGCGATTTGAGCATCATGAAGAGCTGCTGCTTTCTTGATCTGATTACGAATGAGGTTAAGTGTGTTCATTGTAGGTCTCCTAAAGGATGGGTTTGTTAAAACGCCGTTCCTTCAGTCGTTTGCGTCCCAATCACACTGAGGTGTTGCTTCCTTTAAGGTTTCAATAACCTCAGTTTGAATAGTTTTACTCACATTATCATTTTCATTGACACGACTGATCACATCAGCAGCATCTTGACAGGAAATAGAAATATAGAGTAAAAGATCAATCATGGGATGAACGATTAGAGTGATTTTTTACAGCGACGAGTAGTAAGTGCAATAAATCATTCTAATTGCTTACGCTCCGTTCCGCGACTTACTTGCGTCAGAGGCAATACCTCTGATGAACGTATGAGTCATTATAGATCTCATGTATTATTTAGTCAAGTGGGAGGATAAAATTTTACTTCGACCCTACAGACCAAAATTTTGCTGGGATTTTTTTTCCGACTTTTTTGGATTTAAAAGTCGATTTTAGTCAGCGTTCAATATAACTTAATGTATGACTGGTTGAACATAGTTGTTGGACAATAATGTCACACCCAATCTTTGGATTAGAATCGCCGCAAGTAAAGATATCAACTGCAGCATTTCCATCTTCAGGCCATGTATGAATGCTAATGTGACTTTCTGAAAGTAAAGTCAATACTGTTACGCCTTGAGGTTTAAACTTTTTATAAATGCTTTGAATGACATGAGCACCGCTAACATAAGCAGCATTTTCTAATAAATCTATCAAAATAACTGGATCATCTAAAAGTTTAAATGGACATCCATAAAGATTTAACAAAAAATGTTTTCCCATTTACAAAGGATTATCCTCCGCTTCCTTAATAAGATTAGTTATGTAGGTTTCAGTTCCACTTATTTTTTTAACTTCATATAAAGAAGACTTTATATATTTTTTTGCTTTCTTATATTTTTTCAAGATTTTATCGATTTCATTTTTATTAAGTTGAACTTCGATTTCAACTTCTTCATCTTTAAATCCTTCACTCATTTTTTTTACTTTTTTTAGATTTATTTGTATTTCCCCAAAGTTTTGGATTCATACCACCATACCCAAAATCTATTTTTTGAATGGAGTTTTTTCCATATTTGTCATAATAAAAGTCAAAAAGATCTGCATTTTTTTTACATCTTGTCAGATCTATATGTTGCTCTCCATCTACAATATACCAAATCAATCGAGCATCATTTGGAAAAGATTTATCTTTTGCTTGTTCGATTGTTGTTTTTTCAAGGAGAATCTGACAGCCATATGATGATGGGTCATTTGAATTAATTTTATTTGCCATGAATACTATAAATCAGTTTTATATTAAGAACGACCTCCCCATCGAATATCTGGATAAGCGTCTTTTACATTTTGCCAAGTAACTTTATACTTGTCAGTCAACTTTTTATCTTTCACTAAGCATAAAAGTTCTGCTTCACTTGGATGCAATCCTTGAAGCATGTTGATAAACATAGTCTCTCTACGAATAGATGACAATGTTTTGTTGCCATTTTTTACAAAGTTATAAAGTTTATCGTATTCGTTTCTCAATGAAGTTCTTCCTTGACGGACATCACCATCAACTCCATTATACCCAACACCTTTTCCTTGTCCGCTAAGTTGTCTATTAACAGAATCAGAAAGAGTGCCTCCAACCGAACTCATTTCTTTAATATCAGCATACGGTACTTCTCCAGGAGGAAGAAGACTTACTACAGAATCATCAAAGTTCCAAATAAAAATAGATACAAGAGCATGGTTACGATACTCTTGTAAATATTGGATTTTTTTACTGGCACTCCTTTGATTGCTTACTAGATCTAGAATCTCATGCTGAAAACAGTTTGGATCTAACTTAGTAGGTTGTACCTGTGGTCTTTTTCGATTAGTCTTCGTTGTTGTAGTCTTCTGTGTCATCGTCATTTTCAAAACGTACTGCTAGGATTTCATCTGGAATAATGTTGCCATTTTGATCAAAAAACTCGGGATGCATATTGATTGGTTGATTTTCTAGATAAACTCTATTTGCGATCCAACCTACTATACCACCAACTAAGAAAAATAGCAAGGTCATCATTACAGACATGGTGAGCACTAATGCATGTTCCATTTACTTTACCCCTGAGGTTACTTTGATTTTTTAATATCAAGTTCTAGGTTGAAGTTAAAATGAATCTCTCTTCGGAAGAGAGATATCATCTTACCAAACCTAACTTGAAAGGTTTTAGGCTTAGGTGATTCCCTCCTGTTCCGTTTTAGCATTAACTCAAATCCTTTATTAATCTCTAAAGGATCATCTGTACTATTTAGTTGCCTTTTTTCTTCTTCCTCTCCTCTTCTCATAGTTGTACTTCTCCGCATCTTCTAATATGCCACTAAGATAAGTTTTAATTTTTCTCGCTTGTGGTTTAGGGATATGTCCATATCCCTCACGAAGTTGTTTATGTTGTTCGTCAGCACCGCCTTTAATATATTCTTCAAGATCATTAATCATATAAGAAATACTTTGTGCAGTTTCACTTGAAATAAACTCTTCAACTTCTCGTTTTAAAGTTTTACGAAGCTTCAAATAATCATAAAACTTCATAACGAACTTTCCCTCAAAAGCGTAATCAATAGATTTTTCTACGTCGTAATACACTTCTTGTTCCACATTTAAAAAAGGTTGTTTTCTTTTATATATTTGAGTGTTTGCGTACATCCTCCAAGTTTATTTCCATTTAGAAGCACTTGGGGAAAAGTAGATCCAGATCCAAACTTAGAATAAAAATCCTCTTTAGTAAAATCCTTACCCAAATCATAAGACAAATACTCAATATTTGCAAGCGTTAATACCTTTTTTATTTGATCACAATAATAGCAGCCATTTTTACTGTAAATAATAAAGTTCATAATAGTCAATCAATTAGATTTAAATGTGATATTTTGTAATAAGTTCCATTTTTATTATTTTTTTGGAATTTTATTCCAACACCAAGAGGTTGCTCTGTCATTTCATCAACGTTCCACTTGTATAAGAAACTGGTTACCTCTACGATTTGATTATGCGTTCCTTTATGACCTGGATTATTAATCCTATACTTTTTATTCAACTCAATGTCATGATAAGTAATAATCCCAGGTTTGTCTTCCTGTTTAAACGTACAACTTTCAATAGGTTCTAATGATTTTCTAAGATCAAACTCTTCAACCTGCTCATCAGTAATCTTTTCTGAAAGTTTTGCCATTATTTTTTTTAAGGGTGATGAAAATATTTATCATAAAAAAGACCCCGTGCAAGGAGTGCTGTGACGGTTGTGGAAGTGGATTATTCGTTAGCACAAGCACACCTCTAAGAAACTATAACCTCTTTTCTTACGACATTCCTCACAAAATATTACCATATTCATAAGAGAATAACCTTCAATCCATGGTAATGTTTTTACAACAGTATCTCTATAAGATGATTTTACTACATCAACTGTTTTATTAGATGTATTAATTACAAGACCCCATTCAAATTTAGTTTTAGAAATTAAAGTCATCTTAGTTTGTTTTGCCTGTAGTCAGTATACAAAAGAACCTCCCTTTTTGGGGGAGGTCATGTGACAGTTAACACATTGTCTTTGATGTGTTAGGAATATAAGATTTATTTAACACATCGATTGAGAATGAAATACTAACTGACCCATGATTTAAAGTTTA
>Ga0208645_1000327_pt1 | contig 55716 bp, 62 predicted proteins | sample VirMetDEL_Sep_01_FD_184519 | JGI IMG/M metagenome (GOLD analysis project Ga0208645, IMG submission 184519) | Aqueous microbial communities from the Delaware River and Bay under freshwater to marine salinity gradient to study organic matter... | ecosystem: Environmental > Aquatic > Marine >... | reverse complement strand
CGATGTACTTCGCTGCCAGCTCTGGGCGAAGACGGGCGGCGTTGCGTAGGTCGTTTTTGCTGCCCATGATGCAGAAGCAGCAGCTTAGGCGTTCGTTGCCCTCGGCGTATGCGTAGTGTGGCTGCTGGCCAGCTCGCTTGATCTGGGCGAATACCATCTCAGTTGACCAGTCGTGGAGCGGATACCAATCGTAGACTTCACGGCCAGCCGCGCACATCTCCTTAGTGGCCAGCCTCCAGCCATCGACGAACTTCTCTGAGATGTTCTTGGCTCTCGATTTGGATTCTTCGGATCGGATGCCCATGCAGTTGACGGCCAGCTTCGATCCGCGTGCCTTCAGGTCTCTGCGGATAAACTTCTGGATCGGGTTGCGCTTCAGGTCGCTGGTGCACTGACGGTAGGCTGATGACGGCCACATACCGCGATTCTCGACCATGCCGAGCAGCGTCTTCTCGGTGCCATCAGCCCAGTTAGCCGTGACCACGTTTAGCTCACCACCGGCTGGTAGTGTGTCGTTGATGTGATCCTGCACCCCGTGCCACTCGACCTCACCCAGATTGGCGTGCACATAGACCAGCTGCTCTGCAGGGATCAAGCGTGCCAGAAGAGCTGTCATCGCCTGACTGTCTTTGCCACCGCTGGTGCTGCAGTAGAAGATCGCGCCCCGTGCTATCAGTGATTGTACGTTCATGCTGCGACCCCTCCGAAGCGTACCAGTAGAAGGGCTGCGATAAGCAGGAGGCTGATGCCGTGGTCTCTAAGTTGTTGATTCATTACGTTTTCCTTGTGTTTTGCCCTGTGGGCTGGTTAATCCGTTGCTGCGTTCGCAGCATAGTCCCGTATCCGTTACGCTGTCAAGCGATTATTTGCTGTGTCGGGCACATCCAGACACGGGTGCCGAGCCAGACCGGCTACAGCCCGCATAAACACTGGGAATATTCTGATGTCTGGAATGACTGACGGAAGGGGGGTATACCGCCAGCTGGGCGGGCTGGTGGCTGGGGCTGTAGCAGCAGCAGCAGCAGCAGCTGTGCCTGTAGCCTATGTCTTATATACCCCATTAAGACATAAAGGGGTATAGAGGTAGAGGGTATGGGGCTTGTGGCGTGTCTCTTGGGGTTGTCTGATGGTTGTCTGTTACAGGGATTGTGGCATCAGTCAGACACTGGTCGGTCGCTGCGGGCTGCTGGTGGCAGCTGGCAGCTCTCCCAGCTCCCTTAAAACGCGAGGAGCAGCAGCAGCAGCAGCAGCAGCAGCAGCAGCAGCAGCAGCAGGAGCTGTGGCCGCAGTGGCTGGGAGCAGCTGGGAGCGGATCGGGGCTGGCTGGTGGCTGCTGGGAGCGGATCGGGGCTGGCTGGTGGCTGCTGGTGGCTGGCTGGGAGGGCTACAGGCCACGCCTGGCGGGGCTCTCAGGCTGCTGGCTGCTGCTGGCTGCTGGGGGCACCCCCCTGATCTGAGGGGGGCTGCGACCTTTCGCTACGCGCCCAATAGGCGAACACGCTCTCAGCGACCAAAAACCCCTGCAGTTCTAAAATATGAAAAAGTCATAAATGGCGCTTTGTATACACAAAGAGGCCGCAGTGTGTAACAAATGGCGTTTTATATACAAAAAGTACCCATAAGGAGATATCATGGGTAAATGAGACGCTTAATCTACCCAATGCTCCTACTCGTCCTGGTTCACTGCAATGTGGATTACCGTACGGATCAGGAGCGGGCTTTCGGGGTAGTGCTTGACCAGGAGACGATAGAGAACCGCAAGTACGCTAATAGGGAACTCAACACCCTGCAGCAGCGGGACGAAGACGAGAAGCACTGGCGAGAGGCTTACCGCTACTGTGCGACCCGACAACTACACACCTTGGAGTGCTTCTGATGGCCGTCAAAAAATCTAATCCACCAAAGTGGCCGTATGTTCTGATAGCGGCTGCTGTCATTGTTCCTGCACTTGCTATGCTGTGGATGGCTGTCGTGCTGCTGCGACCCGCACCCATCGAGGATGTGACCACAAACACCCAGCGACTGCTGGAGCCTGAAGTCGAGGACAAGCCGCTGCTGGCTTGCAGTTCTGGGCAGGATCACGAATTTACTTATGTCCGCTGCCAGTCTGACCGATATGGACGTATGTTGTTCGTATGGATCGATGAGAACGGCGACCAGCGGCTAGTAGGGGACGGGATTTATACTAAGGACTTTGGGATCCTAATCGTCTCTGGAGTCACCGAGATTATAGTCACATTTACGGATATGGACGGGAAAACTAATTGGACGGCAGTCCCTGTTAAGTCGCTCGCTAAACCGTGCACCCTTGCTAATGGATGCTACCGTGCCTGAAGATGACGAGATGCCACCTGCCTGGATGTTAAGGCTGGTCGTCATAGGGGTAGGCTCCTTCGCTGTGTACCTAGCATTCTTCGCCTGATATACTCAATCCTGAGCTGAGTCTGGGTGCAACCCAACTGATCCCTTTCGCAGGGGATCGGGGGCCAGTCAAACTAATTCTTGGACACCCACATGGCTATACCTACTAAATTCATACCCAAAGCCAGTGCCGCGGCCATTACTGGCGCGAGACGGCGACTGGGACAGGCACTACCGTCCTCGACGACCGCGGTTGCGGCTTTCACTGTGCCTTATTTTGGGCAGTACAACATTGATTTGATTCACATAGTTAACGTCTCCTCGACGCAGAATACGTCCGTCTCGGTGTGGCACGACCCCACCGGATCGACGTATGACGATAACAACGTCCTGGTCGATGAGTACGTCCTCGGTCCAGGCGACATCTTCCAGCTGTATGGGGAGGAGAGCATCGCCGATTATCAGAACGCCGGCACCATCGGTGTGAAGTCGTCGGTAGCTGGTGCTGCCAATTTCAAAATTTACGGATCCCTTGAGGGCGAGACGGTGGTGCCATGAGTATCTCACATCTGGTAAACTCTAAGGGATCGACGCAACTGGGCGAAGCTACAGAAGCGGCCAGGTTCGAGTTGGAGCAGGGGACGACACAAACGGAACAATTAGCGGGGATGCGAGAGCACCTCAAATTACTTAATACACGGTTCGAGGAAGCCTTCGCTACCGGTATATCTAACGGAGACGTGACGAATGAAGATTGAAGACGGTAAAGGTAAGAATGGGGATATGTCAGTATCCTCTGTTCAGAGGGGCAACGTGTCCTCCAAGAGTAAGAACAGGTTGTTCTACATCAGTAGAGATGACGGTCTAGCCTTCAATGCGGTGATGCCTAGCTTCTCTGCGGCTGCTGGTCAGATTGTGTACTACCTCAAGAATGCATCAGCAGACAAGAATATAATGGTTGACTCTCTGGAGTTTCATTCAATAGAGGCCGTACACTGGAAGATATTCCAAGTGACCGGCACAGCAGCGGGCGGTACACTTATCACCCCAGCCAACATAAACCTCGGTTCTGGCAGAGCCGCCGAAGCCACGGTTATGGGCGGTGCTGCGACTATCACCGGCCTAACTAACGTGACTCAGATTGGCACACACCGTACAGAGGCCACAGGCGAGGCTCACATGGATTGGAGTGGCGGCCTTATCCTAGCTCCCAATACAGCTATTGCGGTTGAGTACGACACAGGCACAACGGGTCTATGTGAGCTAGATTGCCTGTTCCACTTCGAGACTGTAGGAGCTAGTTAGTGGCAAAGGTTCAGATAACTCAGGGCGGGCTAGAGGCTAGGATCACGCAAGACGGTGAGCTGCGTGTCTCCAACGCCCCTTACCCACCGTTTGGTGCTCAACAGGCTAGGCCGTTCCGTCAGTATTTGACATTGGACGGTACAGCCGGTGGCTCTAATGACATGGGCGTGGACGGATCTGTGACCAACGTAGAGTTCTATGTCCCAGCCGCAACTACGGATGACAGGTACATAACCAACATAGCTATGCTAGTGGGATACGGAGGCACATCCCAGCCGTACCTGTTCGCTGACGCAGTAGCATTGGCTAACGGCTGTCGTATGCACTTCGTGTCTCTCAGGGGAGAGGTAGATATACATGACGGCATTAAGACCAATCAGGATATGTTCCGGTTGTCACACGAAGCTGTACGTTCTGATTGGGAAGTGAGAGGCGTTAACGCTAACAACGACTACGGCTACTTCATCACTATCGACCTGGAGAGTGTGATGCCCGTGTTTGGAGTCAAGCTAGACGCTGGGACAACCCAGAGACTAATTATGACGATCAGGGATGATTGCACTAACGCAGACAGCTTTAACGCTATTGCGTATGGCTTCGACAGGTTCGAGTAAATGACAACGATTGCATGGGACGGAACACACATAGCATCCGACTCGCAGTCTACCGAAGCTAACATCCGCGACCTACACCCCTGTAAGAAACTAATCAAATATAAGGGAAACATTTACGCATTTGCGGGAACCGTGAGTACCTGCAAGGAAGTCATCAGATGGCTCAAGCGGGGCGGGAAGAAGGACGATCCACCAGACCTAGCAGATGACGGGTTCTCTGTGATACACCTAAAGCCAGACGGCAAGTGCTACCTGTACTGCCAGGATCTGAGCCCTACACAGCTGCTGCCCCCATATACGATGGGCACTGGGAAGGAGGTAGCACTGGGTGCTATACTAGCTGGAGCCACAGCGAAACGAGCTGTAGAAATTGCGTGCGATGTGGATATAAACTCCGGATTGCCAGTACAACTTTACGAGGTGCCCCGTGCCTAAAATACTAACGTCCCCCTTGGAGCTAGAGCTCCTAGCAGACGAATACTTCGACAACTGCAAAGAGTTCGAGCGGCCTCTTACGATGCCAGGTCTCGCCTACGCTTTGGGGTTTTCGAGTACCCGTACGCTACACAGCTACCGACATGACGATAGCCACAAAGAATTCAACGATGCCGCGAACCGTGCGTGTCTAAGGATCGAGCAGTTTACTGCAGAGCAGCTATTCAACAAAGGCGTGAACGTCGCTGGCCCAGTGTTCTCATTGAAGAATCAGGGCTGGAGAGATAAGCCTGAAGGCGAAGTAGAAACCATGATAGTCAAGATTGAAGGAGCAGCGTCCCTGCTATGACCGTAGCCCCCACGGCGAAACCTAAGAAATTCAAGCTAACCGCGCAACAGGGCTCTGCAGTCGATGCACTGGGTTCTGATGCCGCGGATTTTGGCTTGGGTGGCGGTTCACGATCCGGTAAGACATTCCTGCTCTGCTACGCTGTAGCGACCCGAGCACTCAGAGTTCCCAATAGTCGGCACGCTATCTTGCGTTTCCGGCAGAACGCTATCATCAAAGCCATTGTGCGTGACACCTTCCCCAAGATGATGGGGCTGTGCTATCCAGGGGTCTACTCCGAGAAGAACCTCAACAAGACGGACTGGTTCTACAAACTGCCCAACGGATCCGAGATATGGTTCGGTGGACTGGACGACAAAGACCGTGTGGAGAACATCCTCGGTAACGAGTACGCGACCATCTACTTCAACGAGTGTAGCCAGATACCTTGGCAGTCAGTTAAACTAGCACTGACACGTCTAGCGCAAGTGTGCCCTGGTCTGGCTCTGAAGTCGTATTATGACTTTAACCCACCCTCGAAACGCCACTGGACGTACAAATACTTCGTGGAGAAGAAGTCCCCAGACACGAATAAACCCCTAATAACCCCGATGAGCGTAGGGTTCATGTTTATGAATCCCCTCGATAATCAGGAGAACCTCGATGCCAAGTACCTCCAACGGCTTGCAGAGATGCCTGAAAAAGAACGGAAGCGTTTCTTTCTGGGCCAGTTTTCTGATGAAGACAACGATTCGCTTTGGAACGACGAGATACTTGATGCCACACGCTGTACGGGTTCGGCTGGCGATGAGTGTCCTGACATGGTTAGGCTTACCGTCAACGTCGATCCCTCTGGATGTGAGAGCGATGATGAAGATAGCCGATCAGACGAGATTGGCATCACTGTTACTGGCCTGGGCACGGATGGGAAAGGCTACCTCCTCGAAGACCTCTCCGGCAAGTACGGACCCAGCACTTGGTCGAAAATCGTGGGTGATGCGTTTCAACGACATAAAGCAGACTGTGTGGTCGGCGAGTCGAACTATGGTGGCGCAATGGTTAAGCACACGATTGAAGCAGGAAATATCGGAGGTGAAAACATTCCAGTCAAACTCGTGCACGCCACCAGGGGAAAAGTCGTTCGAGCCGCGCCGATAGCTACACTGTACGAACGAGGCAGGATCCGGCACTACGGGTACTACCCAGAGATCGAAGAGCAAATGTGCAGCTTCTACCCAGACGGGTACAAGGGCATGAAGTCTCCAGATAGAGCAGACTCTGCAATCTGGGGCTTCACTGAATTGTTTCCAGGTCTTACTCGAGACGACGCACACCAAGAGTGGAGACCCCCTAAAGTACAGACTCTCTCCAATAAAGCGACCGACTTCGGTAATCGCAGCGGAACACCTGGCTTGCCTAATAGGGGTAGACCCAGCTAGAATATAGCAATCACTGTCCCTTTGCCGTAGAATTGGTGCCCTATGAAACCTAAACAACCACGAGCTCCAACTGTCTTCGATGAAGATGGTTTCGTCCCGCACAAGGGACACTATCACGATCAATCCGGAAAGAAGTTCTCCGAGAAGCCCCTGGGCGACGACCACGTAGATCACACCAAGCCACCCACAGAGAAGCAAGTCATTGAAAAAACTGTGGATATAGAACGCCGGAAGAACCGGCTGGGCAAACGAAAGATGAGTACCGCAAACACGGTGCTCTCAGAGAGAGGGAGTCTAATTTAATGGCCTACGGTACAGAGCAAGATACAGAGAGCTTTGCGTTTGGTCCCGCGGGAGCAATCCCCAGTACTAAATATCAGACCCCAGCACAGAACACAGTCATCTCAAAGAAGGTCATGGGGCTAGACAAAGAGGGCAAAGCTCCTGACTGGCAGCGGCCTGGCTTCGGCGGCTACGCCGGAGAATTCGAGGCTGGTGCAGTATCACCTGGCCCAGGCGCAGACGACGGGCTAGAGTCCGGAGTCGATGATCTGTACGTCGGCACGAGAACGAAGGGAGACGGTACTACCGTTAACATGTCTTTGGGACGACGACAGACTGGTCCCGTGTCTACCATGCTACAAGGCCCAAGAGAACTAGGTTAATGCAATCGATGCGACCGACGCTAAGTCCTGAAGATTCCTGCAAACTTGCAGAAGAGATGTTTCAGAGGCAAGATAGAATCCTGTCACTGTGGCAGACGCTGGCCGACAACTTCTACCCAGAAAGGGCAGACTTCCGATACGGGAAGAATCTAGCGGGATCGGAGATCGCCGATGCCACAGTGGACAGTCACCCAATCATGGCTCGCCGAGACCTCGGCAACTCATTCCATTCCATGCTCCGTGACGGAGACTGGTTTAACATTCGTGCCGGTGCAAACTCTGAGCCAGACCGTGACGGTCGCCAGTGGCTAGAGTGGGCTACCAGAGTACAGCGCAACGTGATGAACGAGCGCACATCTAACTTCGAACGGGCTGTAAAAATAGGAGACCACGATTTTGCTACCTTTGGTAACGCAGTCCTTTCACTGGAACCCAATAAGCAATTCAACGGTGTGGTCTATCGTGCTTGGCACCTCCGCGACTGCGCGTGGGAAGAAGACGAAGCTGGCCTCGTGGAGACTGTCGTGCGTAAGTGGGAGCCAACGCTCCACGTTCTCGTTCGATACTTCGGTGAGGATAAGCTGACACCAGAGCTAAGAACCAAGTACCAGAAGGATCCGTTCCAGACCACTAAGGTCTATCACCTGGTCATGCCTTCAGAACTGACTAACGACGAGAAGTACATCGATCGATACAAGTTCGTGTCCAAATTTATTATGATGGATGGTAAAGAGATCCTTGAAGAGAAGGGGATTAACTACTCCTACTACATCGTTCCTCGATTCCAGACCATTGCTGGCAGTCCCTATGCGTTCAGCCCAGCCACAATCACAGCTCTACCAGACGCACGAACACTGCAGTCTATGACGTACACACTGCTCGAAGCAGCAGAAAGATACGCACGCCCACCAATGGTTGCGACTATGAAGGCCGTGACTGGTGTTGTGGACTTACGTCCCAACGGTATAACCTGGGTGGACAACGAATACGACGAGAGACTGGGTCAAGCCCTACGATCCCTCGACCAGAACAAGGGTGGCTATCCGATCGGAGCCAACGAGCGGAGTCGCATCTATGAAACCATAGAGAAAGCCTTCTACCTAAGTACCCTGTCACTCCCTCTCGAGGGAGAGATGACTGCATACGAAGTCAAAGAGCGCATGCAACAGTACAGACGCAGTAACCTGCCTCTGTTTGCGCCAATGGAACGAGACTATAATGGTCAACTGTGCGAAGCTACTTTCGACCTGCTGCTAATGATGGGCCAGCTAGGCTCACCCCAAGATATACCCGAGTCATTAGGCGGCAATGTGGAATTCAAGTATGAGTCTCCACTCAGTAGCGATGAAGAAGAAGAGAAGATGAACCAGTTCGCTAGGATCCGTGGGGAGCTCAGAGAAGCTGCCGATATGGATGCTGGTATCTTAGACAACTTAGACTTTGATCTAGCCATACGGGATGCCATCGTAGGAATGGATGCACCAGTTCAATGGATTAGGCCACAGGAAGAGATTGCCCAAATAAGAGAAGCTCGGTTACTTCAGCAAGCTGCCGCACAGGCAACTGAAATGGAAGCAGCCGGAGCACCTGCATGAGTCTAGGCGAAGAATGTTTTAAAGCGTCTCAACTATCAAAGCAAGAAATATACGCAATACAGGAGCTCGAAGCGGGCACTGCTAGTTCGTATAACCAAAATCTTGCACTCCAAGCTATACTAAAAAAGATATGCCGAGTGTATGATACGCACTTCCTTCCAGGCCACCCAGACGCTACGGCGTTCTTGGAGGGTCGTGGCTATTGTGGCCAACAGATACTCAAGTACATGCGACTTGATCCCCAATTAATAAATAAACTAGATGGAGAAAACCCATGACCGAAGAAGTAGCCCCAGCAGTAGACGAAGCACCAGCCCCAGCAGCAGAGGTAGCACCCGCAGAGGTAGCCCCAGCAGCAGCAGCCCCCACCAGCTTGGATCCGGTAGCACCAGCTGACAACCCGTGGTACACAAGCGTGCCAGACGAGTGGCGTAAAGACCTGGTCGGCGACGACGAGGCTGCGCTTAATACGCTACAGCGCGTCCCAGACATAAAAACACTGGGCAAGAATTATATCGAAGCTCAAGCTGCGCTACGCGCCAAGCAGGATCTGAACACAGCCCTACCCGAGAACCCTACAGACGAGCAGCTCTCTGAGTATCGCGAGAAGAACAATGTGCCCGCTACAGCAGAGGGATACCTCGATGGTCTGAGCGAAGGCTTAGTTCTCAACGACGAGGATAAGGCAGAGCTGGGGCCACTATTCGAGACCCTACACAACGCCAATGTGGACTCCGGTACAGCAGCAGCTCTGGTAGAGCAGCAGCTCGCTATCGAGAACGCACGTGTCGAGAAGGTACAGCAGCAAGATGTGCTCGACGCGCAGCAAAGCACAGAGCTGATGAAGAAGAACTGGGGACCAGACTTCGAAGTAAACAAGAATCTGATCAAAGCCACACTACAGGCGCACCTGCCCGAAGCTGTGCTGGATGACTTCCTCAGTGCTCGACTGGCCAACGGCAAGGCGGTCTTCAACGACCCAGGCGTGATGCAAGCCTTCGCAAGCATGGCACGAGTTATTAACCCTGCCGCCACTCTGGTGCCTACCGGCGTTAACGCCGTGCAGACACTAGCGGGACGACAGAAGGAAATCGAGAGCAAGATGGGAACTGATGAGTATTACTCGTCCGGATTGGACAAAGAGTACTTGGCTAACCAGACAGCTCTGGATACCCTAAATAGTAGACAGGGCAGCTAAAGCCCAGCTATACTAGCAGTCACAACTCAAAGTAGACCCCTGCATTGAGTCTCACGGCCCCGAACGGGATCTTAGCGGATCCCTCGGCCAACCCGAACGAGACGATAGAACGGCCAACTCGAACCGATGTTGATAACTTAACTTATTAACTAATCATTTAACGGAGATTTGTCATGGCCGATACAGCCTTTCAAACCATGTACCGTCAAGAGATGATTGCGGGATTCGAGAAGCGTCAATCGCTTGTTCGTAGAACTACTGTTACTCAAGCCGAAGTAAACGGCAATCAGGCAGTATTCCTCGTAGGAGACTCTGGCAGTGCAACTGCAGTTACTCGTGGTGTGGATGGAGATATTCCAACACGTCCGGATAACTTGAATCAAAACACAGCTACGCTTCAAGAGTGGCATGACGTTCCTGAACGTACACGCTTCAATCTTTATGCGTCCCAGGGTGACGGTCGTCGCTTGATGCAACAGACTTGTATGTCTGTGATCAACCGTAAGATCGACGAAGACATCCATACTGCGCTGGCAACAGCTTCAGTAACTTGGGGTTCAGCAGCAGCAGCTACTATGATCCTTATCTCTAAAGCGAAGACCAAACTTGGTAACGCTTTTGCTGATCTGGATGCACCTATCTTTGCTCTGATCACTCCGGCATTCCATGCGTACCTAATGACTTTCAATCAGTTCACTTCTGCTGATTACGTTAGCCAGCCTGGTTTCGACGGAATTCCTAAAGACAAGGCTTTCAGCTGGTACGGCGTGAACTGGATCGTAGATCCTGGCCTTCCAGGTGTAGGTACTGCATCCTCGACTTGTTTCATGTATTCTCAGCATGCAATTGGTCACGCTTGCGATACCGAGAACCTTCAAACTGCAGTAGGCTACGATGACAAGAACGACAAGTCATGGGCTCGCTGTTCAACATTCATGGGCAGTAAACTGCTCCAGAACAGTGGTGTAGTGAAGATGTTACACAACGATTCTGCATACTCATAAGGGAGGCGCGAAACTTAGATGGCATATGATACTGATGTTTCTGCACCTGGCTTAATTGCCCAGAAAAATGGCACAAATGGACGGGCCGTATGGTCTTACGTTTCTGCTGATTCTATCGCCCTAGTCGGGGTCGCTGATTACTTCAGCAATGGCGACGACTTAGGCATGAAGGTTGGCGATCAAGTGATCGTTACCGACAGCGACACTGGCGGCACCGTCGTCACTACGGTCTCTGCAGTCACCTCCGGTGGCGCAGCATCTGTAAGTGGCGGTACGCAAGACGCACCTGACGCGGGCGCAGTGGTAATCACTCCTGGTATCCAGGTTGTGACTCTTACCAACGCGACCCAGATCACTGCAACGATAGCGGAAGCTGCTCTGCACGCTGGGATCTTCTCAGTCAAACAGGCAGGTACTGGTACTGCGGGTCACACTGTTACTCTGACTAGCGGAACATGGGACGGTACTAATAACACCGCGACATTGAACGCGCAGAACGAGCAGCTGGTTGTGTTGTTTGATAATGGCGGCAACGGCACTATCATCGTTAACACTGGCGCAGTTGCCCTAAGCTCAGTTTAATACTGAGTGAGATGTAAACAAAGAGCCCTTGCTGCCCACGAAGCGGCAGGGGCTTTTTTATAACTAAACTAAATTGGAGGACGTAATGTCTGAAACTGAAGAGAAGAAACCAACAAAAACCCCCACCCCTAAAAAAGAACAAGCTCCAGCAATACCGATCAAGCCAGGCGAATTCGGTAGAGCGCACCACCAGTACACGACACACAACGCTGTGGTTCCTACTGGGATGGGAAAAGATGATCTAACCAGGTCTGAACTGTGGGATCACGTAGCAGCTCAACTCAAGATGTTCGATGAGGTGAGAGCGGTAGCAGAAGACGGATCCTTTGTAGCCAAGCTGATCGTGACATTCAAGCACGCCAACAAAGCGTTACTGGCGGTAACAAACTTCACGCAGCTGGAGAACGTCAGCTACGAAGAGCAAGCGGGCATGGACAGGTATACTGTCAAGCAGCGCGGCGTTAAGAAGTGGTGTATCATTGATAACGACGATGGCTCGGTAGTACACGAGCTTATTCCAACACAAGCCGAGGCGTATAAGAAGCTGGAAGAAATCCTAGCTGTCCTCAATCGATAGGTAAACTATGGCTACTTCAAAGCTACTGATATACAACAACGCTCTTGCCTTACTGGGAGAGCGTCGTCTATCCAACCTCTATGAAGACCGTGAGCCTCGCTATGTACTAGACGAGACCTACAACTTAGAGCTGGTGAATCATTGCCTTGAGGTAGCCAAACCTCGATTTGCTGTGTCCAGTGTTAAACTGGCATCACCCGCGGCCAGTAGTGTCCACGGTCTTGACAGCGTGTATACCCTTCCTGCCGACTTCATCTCGACCCTTTCGGATCCAGGTGTACACGGTAGCAACGGCTCATTCTTCGCAGACGAAGACTTCCAGAATCCAGTAGACCGATACGTGCTCGAAGGACGTACGGTAGCAACCGACATAGCCACGAACCTGTGGATGCGGTACATCACCAGCGGCAGATCCCTTGTACTGTGGACACCCACTTTCTCAAGGCTAGTGTCTGCATATCTGGCGAAAGAGATTGCCAGCCGACTCAACCCCAGCCGGATCGAAGTAGCAGAAGCTGCGTACGAGAAAGCACTGGGCATCGCACTCTCGCTAGAGGGCGTGAAAGAGAATCCGATACTCCCGCAAGCTGCGGCAGCATCCCTCTCCGCAGACCAGCTTGAGATCTATAACGCCACTGCTGCCCTACTGGGTGCTGCAGAGTTCAGGCACGTAGACGACGGCAGTGCTCTGCGACTGGCGATAGACTCTGTCTATGCGCTGGCTGAAGAAGACCTACTTGAAACTATTAAACCCAAGTTCGCGACCAGGGTAGCCGCTCTTACCGGCGGGGCTCCCAGTGCTGTGCACGGCTACGACAATGTGTTCAGCCTACCTGCCGACTTCCACAACATTGTGGAGCTTTGGGCAGACGAGGACTTGCAAGTCCCGATAACCAGGTTCTTTATAGAAAACACCGACATAGTGGTAGATGGATTCAGTACTGCCTATCTCCGCTACATCATTGGCACCACAGCCGAGAGCGCATGGTCCACTTCCTTTAAGAAGGCAATGGCCGCGTATCTGGCCTACGAACTTGCACCGAGATTCGCCCCAGAGAAATCTGGCGATCTAGGTCAGATAGCCGAGAGGCGCACTGGACAAGCTATTGTGATCGAGGGAGGCAAAGAGCCTTCCGTTCGACCGCTGCTGTCCACATACACTCTCGATAACACCACACGCCAGCTGTACAACAAAGCACTCCAGCTATTGAAGCTGCCCCCTATTACTTCTAACACCGACGAGTCAGATCGCAAAGTTGCCCTCGACTACGCTATGAACCAAAAAGCAGTAGAAACCGTGTTCGAGCTAGTGTCATGGGGCTTCTTATACAAGACAGTCAAACTATCTAACGACGATGCAGTAGATCCAGAGTTCGCATACGACTACGCATTCGCTGTTCCTTCCGACATGATCCGTATCGATAAGATCTCGGGTGACGAGTACTTCCGGTTTCCGGCAGAGTACCTTCGAGAAGGCGACTATTTCTTCGCAGACACCGACGAGATCTATGTCCGGTATCTGTCGAACGAGCAAGTCACCACGCCGACCACATGGCCGACGTATGTGTTCAATCTAGTAGCTGCAGAATTAGCACGAGGCTGTGGCGCACTCCCAGGGGCAGACCTTCAAAATGCCGAGTATAAATACGAAGAGTACAAATCTGAGGCGTACAGCACCGATGCACAGCGCAACCCACCAGAGGTTATATCCTCTGGCAGCTGGACACGCTCAAGGAACACGTGGCCTACGCGCCGAACCCAGAGGCCGTAGATAATGGCTAGGGGTTACTCGAATAAATTCAATAGAGGTGAAGTTGACGAAGGCGTAATGGCTCGCGATGATGTCGAGCGCGTCCACAACTCCGGCTCTCTGATGGATAACTTCATGCCGCAGCGCATAGGCCCGATGGTCTATCGCCCTGGCACTGAGTACCTTGGAGATGCCCTCCCTAACGGCTCGCACTTCTTAATGGCGTTTGTAGACGACGGCACCACTCCTACCATCCTAGAGTTCTCCCAGTCCACGGCTAACCCAAGTGTGGAATCATTGCGGTTCTGGCTCGACGGCACGCTGGCGCAAGCCACTGCTACGGTAGACACGATCACCAACGGTGGGTTCACCGGCAGCATAACCGGATGGACAGATGCCTCCACAGGTGCTGGCAGCTCGGCGCACGACGCTACAAACGACAGACTCGACCTAACCGGTGGCACAGCTGACGGGGACTGGGGTCGCGTATACCAAACACTGACATGCACATCCGGAGAGCGAACACTCTACGTGGAAGTGGCCGACACCCCGATGACTATTCAAATCGGAACAAACGGCGCACAGTCTGCGGACATCTTCACAGACACCCTCGGCTTCGGAGTGCACCTCTTAACGTGGGTATCCGATGGATCTGCCACTACAGTCACTCTGGCTAATGACAAACCGTACTCCTCCTTTTGTAACACTGTGGCGTATGAAGCAGCCGGAGACCTTAAAGTCGTAGGCAACATGGTCACAGATACTTCTACCACTGCGGCGACTCTGCAGACTCTACGCTACACCCAGATCAATGACGTTATGTTCATTACGGACGGGGCGTACGAGCTCTCGGGCTTCAGCTGGCCGTTCTGGATAATCAAACGACGGGGCAATAAGTCTTGGTCATTTGAGCTACCAAACACAATCGACGGTCCCTTTGGCCCGATAAACCTTTCATCGACAACTCTGACTCCAGGTGCCACATCCGGTGACACAACTCTGACAGCCAGTAATGACTTCTTCGATGCAAGCGGATCCGGTACAAGCACGTACGATTACTACCAGCTCCTTCACGGCGACGTGTACGGGATCTGCCAAGTCACATCTGTGCAGAGTGCCACTGTGGCCAACGTGCGGGTGACATCCGAATTCGGGGGCACAACAGCCACCGTAGACTGGTGGCAGGGACTCTTTGGTTCTTATCTACCTTCTCCTACAGCTACCGAAGTATTCGAGAGCCGGCTATACCTTGCCGGTGGATCCAGACTTTACGGGTCCGTCTCTGACCTCTACACCTCGTTCGACGAGTTGATCTCCGGAGACTCAGCTGCGATAACTAAAACAATCGGATTCGGTCCGGTGCAGGATGTATCGTGGCTGGTGGGCGGGGATGTGCTTATGATGGGCTTGAGCTCAGAAGAAGTGCAGATCAGTTCTAGCGGAGACTTTGAGGCAATTACATCTAGCAACGCTAACGTACGCAGAGGCTCTAACAAGGGCTCTGCTCGCATTAGACCTCAGATAGTAGACCAGATCATATACTTCGTTAATCGCGGCCTGAAGAAGCTGTACGCACTCAGCGGGCTTAAAGGCGAGCAGATCCAAGCGCACGACACCACGCTCTTGCATCCGGAGATACTTGACCCAGGCGTGAAGAGAATCATCTACTCCAGTGAGCCAGAGCCACGCATGTACTGTCTTTTGACTGACGGCAGTGTCCGTGTGCTGCTTTTTGACAACGTCGAAGAGGTTACAGCCTGGTCGAGAATCACTCTCGGCGGGGGCGGGACTGTGGAAGACATGGTCTCCGCGCCCACTGGTAACGAGGACGAGATCTACATGGTAGTAGAGCGCGACGGAACCAGATACATAGAGAGGCTTGCTAAGTTCTCCGAGAGCATAGGTGGGGCTGACTCCCGCCACTACGACTCTCACGTGTACGCAGCGTCTCCAGGTGCAACCTTCAGCGGCCTCGACCACCTAGAGGGGCTTACCGTATATGTGTGGGCTGACGGCGTAGAGAAAGGCCGAGACATAGTCGCCAGTGGATCCATAACTCTGAACGAGAGTGACTGGACAGATGTTGTTGTGGGCTTACGGCACACGGCTACGTGGAAAAGTAATAAGCTGGCCAGGTATGTGACTAACACTGTTCTAAACTACCGCAAGCGAGTAGTCCAAATTGGTCTGGTCATGCGGTCAGTTGCCCTCCGGAACTTTAGGTACGGTCCAGACTCAAGCACCCTATCCGACATGCCAGAGATAGATAGGGGAAGGGCAAGGGCTCCTACGACTGAGCCAGAACCAACCATCACCGACACCCTTACGGGGCTGACGATCAACGACTTAGATGTGCAGGGCAACTACGTGTACGCCGCGTGCTCAGACGTTCCCGCGCCCCCCACTTCGAATAATCACCAAGCTATGGAGTACTACAACGGGAAGCTGTACCTCGGCGGCGGCGCAGCTGGCCTCACCCAGTGGTATGAGTACGACATTAGCACCGCAGCCTTGGCGGTCCTCACCGACATCCCCAACGGGTTCAGCACCGGATGCTCGACAGAACACAACGGCGTGATCTACCTCTTCCACAATAACGCCAGCGGGTTCCAGGCGTATGACGTAGCTACGTCCGCGTGGTTAACCGTATCGCAACCCACCACCCACAGGGATGACGCGGCGATGGCCGCGTACAATGGGGTTATCTACCAGTACGGAGGAGATGGGGGCGGGCCTACAACCACATGGCAGATCTACACTATCGCCACGGACACATGGTCGTACACTGCGTTCTCCGGAACGATAGAGGCTAAAGAGCAGCACGACATGGTCGCCGTGCAGTCGGGTACGGGTGCTGGAGTAATCTACATAACCTGTGGGTACGGACCAACGGCTCTTGTTGACTCGAACCGCTGCTACAGCTACACCGTTGGCACGAACACGATGGCGGCTATAGCCAGCCACCCCGTGGCCAAAGAGGACCACCAGATCGTCGCCGGAAACGACGGGTATCTCTACGACTGGTCCGGCAAGCCGCGGGTGGGGACAACCAACTACGATATCGACGTGAACAGGTACGACATCTCTGGGAACACGTGGGGTGCTGTTTTCACCGGCACGTACGGGAGTCAAGGCGTTACAGAACCGTGGGGCCGCACAGACTTCGGCATGGCGATGGACACGGCTAATAACAATTTCTACATCTGGGGCGGCACCAAGCTGGGTACTGGCGCAGACCTTATGGCGCAACTGTGGGCATTCAACACGGACGACACGGCCTGGACCAAGGTGTCCGATCAGCTGGCCCCCCGCGCAGGAGCATTCCGAGCAGTGGATGCCAGTGACCTTGATATTCTTACAGATGTCTCATTCCTGAACTTGACATCTAGTGTGTCGAGCGATGACCTGCTCGGCTACGCGATGCTAGTAGACGGAGACTACGCATACGTGGTGACCCGAGAGGACGATGACGGGACACTTAACCGCGGCCTCGCAGTGGTAGACATCAGTACCAATACGAGCCCGAGCCAAGTCGGCTACGACGAGGGGATAGTACAGACCCCGAGCTCGGCGATTGTAAAAGTGGGAGATGTGGTCTATGTCCCCAGCCAAGACACCAATGGTAGCCTTGCTGCGATTGATGTCAGCGACCCTACAGCTCCAGCAGTGGTGGGCGAGGTCGCGCTGACGTACGGCTCTAACCCCCCTAACCCGATCAAGATGGGCACAATAGGGACGTACGTTATAACGGCGTGGGAGGATGACATCCACGTGACTAATGTTACTGACCCAACGGCTATGACAGATAGTATTATTTCTATGTCCGGAGTAGCGAGTGCGGCTACCGGCTGCATAGTAGATGACGGGTGGCTGTACGTTATGGAGCCATCTCTGGGCAAGGTACACGCTTACTCTATCGACCAGCTCCCCACCGCAGTGTATGTGGGGTCGATAACGAACGCGAGCACGGTCGGCATGGTGGATGCGGTCGCATACAGCCCCTGGCTGTACGTGAATACCGCCACTACCGGCGTGGTGCTAGACTTCCGAGACCCCACTGCCCCGACCACGTACGCCACGTACACGGGTTTCACTGGGATAACATCGCTGGCTTCCAGAAAGGCAAATGTGTTCTTCGCGGGTGGGTCCGGTGGACTGCTCGCCTCTGACCAAAGGTCGTGGTTATACGTTGATTACGACGAGATGTCATTCGAGTTTAACGGTACATACGATACAGATGCTAGAATAACGCTAGAGGCCACTGGCCCCGCGCAGGTTCTCGCCATAACTTATGAGGTAGAAGACATTGATGATCCGACCGATGGCAGCGCAAGACTTGAGTAGCTTCGGCCTCGACACGCTGGGATTTACAGTTAGAGCCATTGTGGCTGAAGAAGATGGAGTACCGATAGCAGCAGCTGGGGTAATCCATACAGAGCCGCCCTATGCGTTCGCTCACATTGAGGAGCCGATGCGTAAGTATCCGAAAAGGATAATGCGGGTCATTAAAGATTTCGACATATTCCTACAGAGCAACTACGATGTGGTATACGCAGTGGCCGATGTAGGGGAAAATAATGCACCTAAAGTCCTAGAGAAAGTGGGCTTTGAGTATCACCAAACTAACGCACAGGGGGACGTGTACCGATGGCACAAGCATCCGTACCACTAATGGTGGCATCCACGGTCTTCAGTGTGGGATCGCAGATACAGAAAGGCCGTGCAGCTAAAGCACAGGCCGACTCTGCTGCGTCTCAGATGGAGGCAAATGCCAGTGTCGCTCGACGCGATGCACACACCCGTTCGCAGGAAATCGTAAGACAGACCACGCGCACCATGTCAGATGCAGCCTCTATCCAGGCCGGATCCGGCTTCGCAGGTGACGCGGCCTCCACTCGGCAGATTGCACGAATAGGAGGAGCGGGCAGGTACAACGAGCTGGCAGCACTGTATGAAGGTGAGATGCAAGCACGAGAACTCATTACCGGCGCGGCAACGACCAGAGCGGGCGGCAAGAGCGCACGCAACAATGCGTACCTCGGAGCAGCAGCAACTGCACTGGGTGGCGCGTACGACTACGCCTCTAAGAGACCGGCGAAAGAAGGAACATAAAGAATGCCTCAAATACCCAGAGCCAGTGACATAAGCAGAACCCAAGTATCGGGCCAGCAGAGAGTGCAGGTAGCCGACATCAGTGCTGTGGGTACTGGTGCACAGCAGCTGTCTAATGAGCTGGGTCGAGTCGGCGACGACATGTACAAGCGTAAGACGAGCTACGAGATGGCTCAGGCGCGTACGGAGCTCCTGAAGGCGGCGACCATAGAGGACAACGCTTACAACGACGACGAAGACTACTCCACAATACCGGATCGGTACACCAACAACATGAAGACGCACATGGAGTCTGCGGCAAGCCTTATCTCAGACCCAGCAGCCCGAGCACAATTCAATCTCGATGCGGATCTTCAGTTCACCCAAGGTCTTGAGAAAATAAAGAATCACGCCAAAGGCGTAGAGGGAGAATACCAGCGGGCTTACATCGTCGAGGGCATGGCCAGCAACCGAGATGCCGCACTCAATGGCGACACGCTCGCTGCGATGAAGACGAACGACCACCTTATAGACAGCGCAGTGGACATGAACTACCTGGAGCCAGCTCGCGCTGCCCAAATGAAACTGGACTGGCGCAACGATACGGCCAGAGCTAAGATCGAGCAGCTGCCCCCAGAGCAAAGACTAGAGGCTCTGCAGGAGGAGTGGGCTCAGAACATTCCTTCTGAGGTAAGAGCGCAGCTAACCCGTGTCGCAGAAGATGAGTCAGTACTGGAGCAATCAATCGAGGCGGCTGATGCGGCCAGCGACCTCTCGTTCGAGGAAGGTTTTGAATCCCTAAAAGGTCTGGACCCTAAAGTACGAGAGAAGGCTGAGTCGAGGCTATCCGCGCACTGGAACAGACGAGACGCAGAGATCGGACGACAGAAAAGAGATGCTGTGACTGAACAGAAAGAGCTGCACCAAGCGTACTTCAATGAGGTACGGTTGAACGGCCTAGACCCAGAGACTATCCCCGAGGAAGAGCTGAACAGAATGGAGCCCAGCATCGTCGAGAATATGATGGTCGCCCACAGAAACTATATCAGAGACCAAGACCCCGTTACGCCCAGAGAGACCCTTGATGAGTTGTACAGTATATATCAGGGAGGCAGAGGTAGTCCTCTGGAACTGAGCGAGTACTTTATGGAGATCTCTCATACGTTAAGCCGGTCAGACTACGAGCAGTGGGCTGAAGTGAGCACCGAGAGCTTCGATGGGATAGAGTCGAATCCAGTTTTCACCGGCACTCAGATGATCAACTCCAAGGTTATGGAGGTCACGGGGGGCATGGCCAACAGGGGTATGGAGGCTAAATATCGTAGACAATTCGAGAGATACGTGTTCGAATACAGGAACGATCACGAGGGTCGAGACCCAGATGGCAATGAGCAGCGTATAGCCATCGACAAGATGATGCTAGAACTTCCCACCGCAGAGAGGTTCATAGGCACAGACCCCACCGGATACACACTGTGGGATGATATGACTCCCGAGAAGCAGGGACAGGCACTTAGCTACATTCAGAGCCTGGATCCTGAAGCATTCGAGTACGCCAAGACCCTACTCGGCGACACCGGAAACACCTACACCAATAGGGAGCTTGCCTACGTGTTCACAACTCTAACCGATGCAGAAGATAAGAGACCATAATGCCTGTAGATGAAGAACTTATTGCGAAAGCCACCAAATGGAAAGAAGAAAGAGAAACCCAGAAACTTAATGAGTCTCTCGGACTAGCCCTAGAAGTCGATGACCCTTCGACAGCTCGCAGGGCTGAGACCGTGTCTCAGCAGACTGGGGTTCCCTTCACTTCTGCTGAATCAGATATAGAGACGGCAGAGACCAACAGAACCAGACGGCAGATGAACATAGATGCCATGCGTCTCCAGCAGGAGACACCTGGTGTAGCACTGTGGATGGCAGATCCCAAGCAAGCTCGCATGACCGTCGATGACTTAGAGGGCATGAAGAGCTTTGAGCTCGCCCAGAGAAGGAAGGGCAGCTACTGGAAGAATGTCGGCCTGGGCATGGGCGAACGCGCTAACACTCTCACAGGTAACCTGATTCAGTTTGCCGGCACCGCTGTGTCCGGCTACGAGATGATGGCAGAACAATTGGGTCTAGCCGAGGAAGGATCCCTCAATCTATCAGAGAAGATGGACTATCTAGGAAAGGCAATTTCCGAAGGCGGTCTCGGCTACGAGCAGCAGTACAGCTGGGAAGACCTTAAAGGAGAGCCCTCTGTAGCTAACCTGGCCGGATATGTGATGGAGACTGGGGCACAGTCCTTTGTTGATATCGCAGGAATGATGGCAACTCTTCCCGCATACCTAGCCTCTCGTACACAAGAGATAGCCGAGTCCAGAACTGAAAATGCCGGAGGGGGAGCAGTAGACCCAATGGAATTAGTTAAGTCAGTTCCGACTGCGGTCGCTGTGACTTTGATTGACAGACTCTCGGCCAAAGGTGCTCTGGGCATGCTGGGGAATAAGCTCACGTCTCCAACACTACGAGCTGCTGCCGGTGAGATAGCGAAGCGTGGAGCCGTAGAGGGCTTAACAGAATTCGTACAAGAACAAGTAGAATACGTCGGCGAGACAATGGGAACCGGAGCGGAGATGTCTGTCGCAGAGAGTCTCGATAGAGGCTTTGCGGGCATGGTAGCTGGCGGTCCGATGGGTGGAGCGATGAGAGCTGCCACTCTTCCATTCGATGCTGTCGAACTCCGAGTACAACAGAACTTTGAGAAAGACCTTGGCTCTGTAAATGAGCAGCAGTCTCTCGACGGGATGATATCCTCGATCCTGAGCATGAAGCTGAACCAAGAGGCTCCTGATGTTGCCAGACAATTCTTTAAGGATATGGATCCCGATGACAGGGTTTACATCTCTCCAGAAGGAATACAGGCGGCAATGGATGCCGGACTAACTGTTCCCACCACACTTCAAGACCAGATGGGTTCCGGCCAGGATGTCTCCTTAACTGTGGACTCATTCGCTCTCGACATAATCGGAGACGAGCAGCTCACTGAGGCACTGCGCCCGCACATGAAGCGGTCTGCAGACTCGTACACACAATTCGAGATTCAGAACAGAGACAGCAGCCAGCTAGAGCGGCTGATGAATCTAGCCAAAGAGGATAAGGCCACCAGAACTGAAGCTGATGATATCCACGATGAGGTGGTAAGCCAGCTAGTAGCTTCCGGCAGGTTAGCTAAAGGCACGGCTGAGATGTCCGCCCAGATAATTCCTGCGTATGTAACTACTAAGGTTACAGAGCTGCAGGGGCGAGGCATTGAGGTAACAGCGCGGGACATCTATGAAGAGATGAACTTCAGGATCAAGCCCGCCGAAGGAGCTGTGGATGCACCGGCAAAGCCCCCAGTGTATGAGTCCTCGCCAGAGGTACAGGCTGCTCCTAAGATTAACTCGCTCACCGACACTACTGCAGAGATTGTGGTCGATGGGGATGCCGAGACTACTGATACCGACACAGCGGTAGAAACGGGCGCGGATACCGACACAGCGGTGGAAGAAACGCAAACAGAAGAAGCTCCTGCAGAACCTAAGAAAGGTAAGAATGTCAAGATCCAGCACGCGAACCCGCGGATCGACATGTACTTCAAAGAGGTCACCAAAAGAATCCCAGAGTTAACTGAAGCTGCCAAGCAGGTAGCTGACGGGTCAATGACTCCGGAAGAGTATTCTCGCCTGGTTAACGAGTACAAGCCCGTTACACCATACGAGAGTGTTCCGACACCGGCCACTGTGGATGAAGTATCCACGTCGCTGGATAAGGGAAAGCAAGCTCGAATAGGTGCGCCAATGAAGAGTCTGGAGGAAGGCCACGAAGTTGGTGTTCGTCTGGATATTCCTGCGTACACACGGCACGGCACTTGGGTGGTCTCAGTACACGAGAAGGGCTCTGGCTTTAAAGCTGGCAAGTCTATCGGCTACGAGAGTGTGGCATTAGTCACCGACGCTACCTTGGGTGCACACGAAGGCATCTCCCAGAAGATTGCAACGGGCAGTGCTAAGAGCACGATCGCCGTAGTCAAAGGTAAGTGGAAGAAGATCAGCGTAGAGGAATCTATTGAGATGGCGAACAATGCGCTATCAGATCCTGCCTACGTGCAAGTGGGGTACGACCCCGAGAGACACAGTTATTTCTATGACCGCGCCACGATGGAACCTATAGTAGGTGCAGTCGAGGTGCTCCAGGTCGGACCCTTAACTCTGGCGAAGAACCCAACATACGGCGACTCGTCTGACTTCTTATATCAAGCTGAAGTAGACTTGACCGGCGACAATGTGACTTTGAAGTCTATTACCTCCGGAGAGAAGATCGATGGAATCCCTGAGAAGGGTAAGGTCACTGCGTCCATGCTTGCTACTCGCTTGGATGAGCTGATAGCCGAAGAGCACGGCGGGCCACTCCGCGAGCGAACCGAAGAGAACAAAGCCATTATCGTCGAAACGATGAAGGAAGAAGTGAAGTGGGCACTTAGCCAATCTGGCAACGGAGCCGACTGGTACAGCACCAGCATCGAATCTGCAATGCACTACGCGGCTCTTATCCACCCAGAGCTGCAGACAGATCCGGAAGCATTAGTTATCTTCAAGCTGGCTATGGCTATCAGCTCGAATATGGCAGATGTGGAGTCTAACTCCAAGCATGCTGAGGAGGTCTACAGCTACTACAAAAAGAAGAAGAAGTTCCCGATCATTGGCTGGTCTACCACAATCGCAGCGAACAAGGGTCACTTCAAGCTGATGAACAGCCTTATCTCCGGTATGGGGATGAAGGACACTGTTAGGATGTTAGAGAACCCAATCACCGTGCGAGACCTTGCCGAATTCACTGGCATCACAGTGTCCGGAGAGCTGCAGGACACTGTAGTCAACGGCTCTATGATTCTCGGACCTAAGCTGGGAGCGTTCTATCAGAACCTCAGTGGCAACTACGATCCCATAACTATGGATCGCTGGTTTATGAAGACATGGGGAAGATGGACTGGTACTAACATGCCTATCCGTGAAGATGCCATGCACGCCGAGTCAAAGAAGGGTGACAAGAGTAGCACCCGTGCTGCGAAGTTTAGAGCAGCCATTAAGGCACTGCCCCCTAGAACTCCAGGCATCAACAAAGCTCTGCTGATGAAGGACGACGACGCGCTGCTGGAACTCGCTAAAGAGTACCGTGCCAGATATGCTCGCAGCAAATACAAAGACAAGTCTGACATTAACAAGACTGCTAAGAATTTATACGAAGCAGTGAACGACCCTGTGATCGAGCCTGGCAACGGAAGCAACCGGAACTGGATTCGAGAAGTGTCGTACGAGGGTCTTGCTCAATTGAAGGCCGAGGGTATAGAATTGAACGCCGCCACATTTCAAGCATTGGTGTGGTATTTAGAAAAAGACTTGTATGTCACCAATGGTGTGGGCAGCAAGAAAACAGAGGCTACCGACTATGAAGAAGAATTCCGAAGACTCGCTACAGCTAGACTCGGCGAAAGCGAAGTTGAGTCTAATCGACCAGACAGCGCAAAGTCCAAACGAGGGAGTAAGCGACGATCAGATACGGGCACAGAACCAACAGCCCCACCTGAATTTCAAAAAGATGAAAGCTCACTTGTCCTCAATCAGTCCGACGTAGAGAAAGCCAGACAGGACAAATTCAACGAAGCACTCGCAGAGCTTGAGAGTCTTGGTGTGCGGATCACTGACGATGTGGAGTTCGATCTTCAGGAAATATCTGAGACCGCCATGCTCGATGCTGTGAATGAGCAGACTAGCTATAAGGGCAGAGATGCTATCGAAGCTGTGGACTGGATCAAAGGTGTTGAGAAGTTTGGCGAAGAGGGCATGACCTTCAGTGCCAGAATGCAGCGTGCCAAGGAGATGGGATTCGACACTGAGAACATCTACTACCACGGCACCACAGCTTCTAACATTATGGGGTTCGTACTCGACCGCTTCGACAACGGCAGAGACTTTATATTCGTAACTCCGGATCCAGACTTTGCATCTACGTTCGCGGGCTACAACGAGGGATTCGTTCCACCTTCAGGCATTTCTGTCGGTCCCGTGTATCCTTTGCTTATTAAGAAGGACAAGCTACTAGACCACCAGAACTTGACCGAGGACGAGTACAACGATCTCCACCAACACATCCAGATAGAGCTAGAGGCAACCGGCACACCTGGTGACCAGTTGAAGGCCGGAGCTGACTGGCGAATGCGTGCGATCGAATCGGGCAACTGGGAGATCGTAGAGAAAGACTCCGCTATTCAAGTGGCCATCAGAGACATGCAATACACTGCATTCACTGTGCTTGAAGGAGGGGATCCCAAACGCGGCAACAATGACCCCGACAATATCAAGAACACTGCGATATTCGATCCTGCACACATTCGATCTATCAACGCTGTATTCGATCCAGACCGTGCAAACGAGGCCACAATCCTAGCTCAGAAGAAGCCTGGAAAAGATGCGCCACGCGGCAGCATAGAGATTATGAAGTCCGGCGAGAAGCTCATTGAGCTGGCTGCTGGATCTGATAAGTCCACATTCTTACATGAAGCAGGTCACCTGTTCCTAGAGACTGAGAAGTCACTAGCAGCGAAGTATGGTCTGGGCGATAACCAGAAAGCCATGCTGAAGATGCTAGGTGTAGACTCCTTCGATGCCATTGGTGTCAAAGAGCATGAACTGTGGGCGAGAACCTTTGAGGATTACTTGCGTACGGGTAAGGCTCCCACTCGTGGACTACGAGCTGCCTTCCTGCAATTCTCCAAGTGGTTGGGACAAATTTATAAGTCCATGCGCCAGCTCGGCCTTCCTCTTAATAAAGAGATAACTGAGATCTTTGATCGCATGCTGGCTACTGAAGCAGAGATTGCCAATGTGGCCGCTGGTGCTGAGTACGAGCAGCTCTTTAAGGGCAAAGAGCGAGCCGGTATGACCGACAAGCAGTGGGAGAGCTACCAGAAGTCTCTTGAAACTCGAAAGAAGAATGCAGAGATGACTCTGTTCGAGAAGCTACTGAAAGAACTGGGAGCTCGCCGCAGTAAAGAGTGGAACGAAGAGAAGAAGCCTCTCATTGCAGAACAAAAAGAGAAGCTGGCAGGACAGCCTGTCTACCAGGCTATGGGCATAATGAAAGACCTGCCCCTCGATCGCGATGCTGTAGTGGCTGCTATGGGCGTGGAGTCTCTCCCTAAGAAAACTAAGCTGCAGTTCCTAACTAAGAAAGGCGGGGATGACCCAGAGCTTCTGGCAGAGCAATTAGGATTTGCATCTGTAGAAGAGATGGTCACCGCTGTCCACAATGCTGAAGGGATTACTGCTGCGGCAGATGCTGCTGCGGAAGAGATAATGGTTGCCAAGTACGGCGACATGCTCAACGACGGAACTATCGAAGCTGAAGCCAGAGAAGCTATGCACAATGAGGCGCAAGCCGATCTGATGCTGAAGGAACTGAGAGCTATCAAGTCCCGCTCACGGAAGAAGAGCACCCCAGATGTGGACAAAGAATTCCTGAAGGCTAAAGCTGCACAGAGTGTGGGAACTATGACCTACGGCGAGTTGAAGCCAGAGCGATTCCACAGGGCAGAGGTAAGGGCTGCACAGGATGCGGCTCGCGCCAAGACAGCGGAAGCAGCGTACGATGCTAAACTCCAGCAGATAGCTAACCACTATTTATTCCTGGCCGCTCTTAAAGCTAGAAAGGATGCGATCACGTACCGCGACTATATTAGGGGCGTACAGAAGAGAGACTACAAGACCACTCAGGTGGATGCAGAATACATACAGTCCATGAAGCGGCTGGCTAAAATGTATGACACTTCCAGCAGACCGAAAGAAGGAAAGAGAGTCAAGGCTGCACGAGACTTTGCTAACTGGATCGCCGGTCAGCAGCGCGACGGTGTCGATGTGAACTTGAAGGATCTAAATGTAATAGAGCTGCGGGCTGGCCTAGAGTACCTTCCTACGTTTGATGAGATGACACTGGAGCAGCTGGAAAGTGTGAGCGACCAGCTCAAGCACCTACGGTTCGTGGGCGGGCAGATCGCCGCCGAAGACAAGGGGCCGCTCTCTATGGAACGCAACGCTATGCTCGCCCAGCTGGAAGAGATGGGAGAGTCAAAGAGTAAAGCAGATTGGGAGGCATCTAGTCGCCACAGGATGCGCGGTTGGATACAGCACGCTATCCACCTGGTGCCCTCGCTGCGTAATATGATTCGAGACCTTGGCGACGGCGCATTCTTCGACAGTGTCTACCGTAGGATCAGCAACGCCGAGAACGCCAAGCTGAACATTCTCGAAGACTTCTATGGAAAACTAGACGAGCTGTTCGCTGATGCAGACCTCACTGGTATAGCTGATAGTAGCGCGTCGGTTCGAAGCGTGACCAAAGAGGACGGGAGCAAATGGCATCTGTCTGCTCGCCAGCGATTCATGCTTGCTGCGTACTGGGGGACTGATACTAGCCAAGAGGCTGTTCGTAAAGGCTTCGATGTCACCGACAATGACGTTATGCGAATGATGGAGCAGATGTCCGAGCAGGAGCTCGACATGGTCCAGTCACTGTGGGAGCTGAGTGACCACATGAAGACCCCGCTGTTCCAAGCAACGCACGACCGCGAGGGTGTGGCTCCTCCTCTGGAGACCCACATGCCTTTCACTGTGAATGGAAAGACCATGCGTGGTGGGCACATGACTCTCATCTACGGTGGTTCTGGCGGCGACATAGATGCGAAGGTACGACTAGACGAAGACCCTTTGAACACGGTCAACTCTCTCTCGAACAGTAAGGCCACCGCAGCTACGGCTCGTTCGGGCTCAGGCGGCAGGAAGCCACTGCTGGAAGTGCAGAACATCTACAGGGTCATCGAAGAGAACGCGCACTACATCGCGTACGCTACAACCGCTACGGAGCTGCAGTCTTTGTTCAATGACAAAGAGGTCCGTACCTCACTTGCAGACAAGTTTGGCGAGGGCTTTGATAAGGCGATGATGCAGTCGATCCAGGGCTTAACTACAAATCTAAAAGAGCAGGATCCCATACCTGCACTGGCCGCTATAATCAGACAAATCCGCTACTCTAAGTCTATGATGTATCTCGCCTACAACGTGAAGAACATTATGCAGCAGGTGGCATCCGTCCTCCCTTCGATGGCAGAGATGGGTCCAATAAACTACAGCAGTGCGTCCTTGGCTTTTCATGGGAACTTCGCAGAGAACCGCGCGTTCGTGGAGGAGAAGTCTGCCCAGATGCGAGCGCGTAAAGCTCACCTGAACCGAGAAGCTGCGGATCTGATGAAGCGTGTGGAGAGTGGCTCGAAGGCAGAAGCTGCTCTTAATAAATTCGCACAGCACGGTTTCACGCCGCACGTGATGCTGGACATGGTGGTTTCTTACCCCACATGGCTGGCTACATACAGCAACGAGATGACGAAACACGGCGACGAGGAGCTGGCCATCCTTAATGCAGATGTAACAGTGGCTGAGACTATCGGCTCCGGCATGGATCTTCACTTAGGTAAGATATTCCGGTCTAATGAAGCTGCCTACATGAAGATGCTTACAGTCTTTGGGTCTTGGTTCAACTCTTCTATCTTCCAGCGTGCTTACAGAAACACTCGCGGCGGTAAGGAGTGGATGTCCATTCCAGCGTTCGAGGCACTCGTGCTAACCCCAATGCTCACAATGGTTCTGTCGGAAGTAATTGCGATGAACATACCGAAGCTGGACGACGACGAGCGCGACGACGAGTTCCCTCTGAAGGTAGCTAAGTGGCTGGGGCTGGGTTACACCGGCTTTATGGGAGCCACTATCCCAATCTTCGGAGACCTGCTGCCTGGTCAAAGTAACTTCAAGCCAAGCACGCTGATGGACGATGCCATTGGCACCGTGCAGCAGCTGCCGTCTCAGGGTCCGAAACTGTTGGAGGCGGTAACGAATCCTTCGTGGGCTAATACTGCTGAGACACTGGAGAACTTTATCAAGGTTGCTGGCACTTTCATTGCACTGCCAGGTTCAGGTAATGTCGTCAGAATGCTAGACTACACAAAGTCGGCTCTTGAAGGTAACGAGAAGGCACCAGAAACAATTCCGGAAGTGGTGGGTGCAGCACTGCAGCCATTCGTGGAAGGTAGAGACAAAAACTAGGAGAACACTATGGCTACGGCCCAACAAGATCGATTCAGTAATAGCCCTGGCAGCGGTGTTAAGCCTCCTGTCAGACTGGCTACAACTGCCAACATTACCCTCAACGCAGCCCAGACTATAGACAGTGTGGCAGCTGTGGCGGGGGACAGGGTGTTGGTCAAAGACCAGACAGACGGCACAGAGAATGGCATCTACGAGGTAGCTGCAGGTGACTGGAGCCGTGTAGCAGACTATAATGCTAGTTCAGATGTGGTCGCCGGCATGCTTGTCCCTGCAGCAGCAGAGGGTGCAGCCGGTGCTGGGATCTACCAAGTCACCTTCACGGGTGCATTCACATTGGGAACTACAGATCCCACATTCACTAAAATTGTATAGAGGATAGAAAGATGGCACAAGAAATAACAGTAGCAGGAACCACGGCCACAACTCTGGGGATCGTGGATTCACTCAAGCAGGGCATGTCCGTCTACGTGCGTGCAGCGTCCAGTCTGGACAGTGGCACCATTACGATAGGCTTCAGGCCATCAGGAGACGACGGGGTCATTGAGGCTCTCGACGCTACCCTGGTTGCTGGAAGCTCCGCTACCTACACTGTGGGTGCGGGCATGGAGGTCTTCACTACTCAAAGTGGTGCGAGTTCTTCTGTAGTTTACTTGGTCTCACAGTACTAGGAGCAGCGCATGGCTATTGTAGGTGAAATTGTAGGTCCGATATTCCGTAACACTACGGGGCTTTCGGGCATTCCGGAGAAGCCGGATCTCTTAACGTACGACAGCCTGACTGCGACCGCTCTGGTTAATCTCTCGGACGCGGGCATAGTCGAATCAGGCGGCAACGTAGTCGCTATGACTAACACACAGCCGAGCGGGGATAAGTTTGCTCAGTGCTTTACAGCTAATGGGGATTATTTTAGTACGCCTAGCAGTACCGCGCTGAATACAATTTCTGGTGAAATGGAAATTATTGGGCGCGTTAGACTGCCTGACTACTCGCCAGCTACCGGATACCTTGTAGCTTCAAGATTTGGGGGCGCAGGGCAAAGAGCGTGGACGTTGCAATTTTTAACAGACGGTTCGCTTAGGTTTACTACAAGCACGGATGGGACAAATACATCGAAGCTATACGATTCTAGCGTAGCTCTGCCGACCACCAATAACGATATTGTCTATCTAAAAGTTACGTTCTTAGGGGATAACGGCTCATCTGACAGCGAGGTATATTTTTACTATTCATCAGATGGGGTTGCGTGGACTCAGCTTGGCACTGTCATCCAAAAGGGTAGCGCTGATGCAATTTACAGCGGGTCTACGGTTGCGCTTCATATAGGTGGTAATGCCAGTGTGGGACTGCCCCTTGATGGGTCGGTCTACAGCCTCTCGGTTGCTGCGACAATAGATGGCCCCCCTGTCGTAGACTTCAACCCCAACGACTACGCCAACACTGGCAACGCTAACTGGGCATCTAGCTCTACGGGTGAAGTGTGGACTATTCAGGGCAACAATTATGTAGTAACGCCTAGAGCCTTGGTGGGTACGGGTGCGCCTTATGCGAATCTGCCGGGAAGTGCGGGGGATTATTTCTCATCGCCTGATAGTGTGGCGAATTCTGTGACGGGTGATATAGATATTCGCTGCGATGTCGCGCTAGATGATTGGACTCCTGCGGTGCAAGATTGCTTTCTTGCAAAAAGAACCAACGCACTAGGGGCTGCATATCATTTTTACACTGGCGCTACGGGGCAGCTTGAATTTTATGACAACACAACTGTCTATATTAGCTCGGTAGCATCAGGAATTACAGACGGAAGTCGAGCTAATGTTCGAGTAACAAGAACAGCAGCAGACGGAGTTGTTAAATTTTATTTGAACACATCCGGTGATGCGTTAAGTGATTCTACAGTTTGGACTCAGCTCGGCGCAGATGTGGCGGGTGCTTCTGGAGCGTTAAGAGATACTGCGGCGGCACTAGAGATTGGCTCCTACAATGTTGGTATCGCGCACTTATTGGCAGGAACAGTCTACCGCGCCCAAATCTACAACGGTATTGACGGAACCAAGGTCATCGACTTCGACCCTATCATGCACACTAACGGTTCTACCTTCTACGGACGCACAGGCGAAACGTGGACTGCCAACGGCAACGCGGCTATTAACGGCTATGACGTTGACGTAGTAGTAGGCACAGGGGCTAATCTGAGGAAGTCTATCAGTGATGCTATGTTAAGTTACGGTGCGGCCACTGATTACGCATCGTCCCCAGACAGCGCAGCAGCCAGCATCACAGGGGATATTGATGTTAGATTCCACGGACAGAGGCTTGATTGGACTCCTAGTGGTGTTCAAGAAATGGTTATCAAGTGGCTTGCAACAGGAAACCAGCGATCATACTACTTGTATCTTACAACTTCTGGCAACTTGGAGTTGTTGTGGTCTACCACCGGAGCCAACACTCTCAGCGCAACTTCAACAGTGGCAAACAATTTTGTAAATGGCTCTGACCATCACGTTAGAGTTACCCTTGATGTAGACAATGGAGCGGGTGGGTATACTGTAACTTTTTATACGTCTGATGATGGAGAAGCGTGGACTCAATTAGGAGATGCTGTCATAGGTGGCTCCACTACGTCTATATTTGATTCGACGGCAACAGTGCTTGTTGCGGCTTCTGCTGTAGGCAATGGACGGTGGGATGGCTCAGTCTACCGCGCCCAAGTCTACAACGGCATTGACGGCGATCTGGCGGTTGACTTTAATGCCGCTGACTACGCCTCTAACGCAAGGCGCAATCTGCTGACTTACTCGCAGGAGTTTGATAATGCGGCTTGGACTAAGTTTTCAGGGGCAACGATAACCCCAAATACGGTTTCTGCTCCAGACGGAACAAATACCGCCGACACGCTAACAAGCACTGGAGCCTCACAGCTACGGCAAGACCCCGCTCCAGCAATAGGGGATTACACCGGATCGGTTTACTTAAAGGCGGGGACTACCGGAACAGTTAGGCTCCAAGTTTATGACGGAACTGGAGCAAGCGGGTACGCGGGACGAGCTGATTTTGATTTATCAAGCGGAACTATTACCGCAACGGTAGATGGCGTGGCGACAATTGAAGATGCGGGGGATGGATGGTATAGGTGTTCCGTTGCCGGTGATATAGCCGCAACAAGTGCTAACTTCTACATTCTTCCAGCAACGGGAACAATTTATGTATGGGGGGCGCAAGTCGAATCTGGCCTTTTAGCCACAACCTACCAACGAGTAGACAGCGCAGCATCAACCGCAGAGTTCATATCCTCAGACACTTTCGAGGGCTGGACACTCAACGGCAACACCTTCATCCAGAATACTGGCAAGGATGTCGTACACTCAATCGGCTCGGCTGGATTGGAGACTACTGCGGGGCAGACTATAGCGAGTGGGGCTACTGTGTTTGCTGTGGTCAGGTCTAGCCCTGCCAACCCATCGCTCGACCAATACTTCATAGACTCTAGGAGCAACGCGAGTGCTAGGTTTATTCTAAGTACGGATACTTCTGCGGGTGACAGTTTTGGGATATATCAAGGCGGCGCAGCTTTTGTAAACCTAGCTGCCGCGTATGATACAGATGCCCATGTTCTTACTGGTCAGTTTAACGGCGATGCGACAACGAAACTCACTGGGTCTAGCGTAGGCTCCATAGTTGGTGACGCGGGAAGTGCAAATTGGGACTACGGTACTATCCTCTCCGATTATGCTGGAACACAGACAGTGCAAGGCTACATAGCCCAGCTAGTAGTATTCGACAGAGCACTCACGGAAGCCGAGATTGCTGTCCTGCAGAAGACAATAGCGGATCGGTACGCGGGGCTACCCGCATAGTGGCTAAGAGAACCCTACTAGAATCTATCCTGAGAACCAGGGCACTGGTGGAGCTGAAGGCACTGAAGGCTCACCCAGACTTTCTTGGCACTGACCTTGGGGATCTGTTAGAGATTTGCAATGGCTGTGGTGCTAAGGACTCCAAGCTACCCATACCAGATACGATCTGGGGATTGTGGATTGGTCCAGTCTGTAACCTGCACGACTTTAGATACCACGTAGGGAAGACCAAGCAGGACAAAGAGATGGCCGACATTGAGATGCTGGCTAATAACATGCGTGCCATAGAGGCGTGCTCCACCTGGATCCTGAAACCGCTACGGCGCAGACGGGCTCTTACATACTACGGCGTAGTCACCGACCTGGGGGACAGCGCATTCTGGAAAGGGAAGGAAAGACCATGAGATATTTATTAGTAGCAGTAGCAGCCCTAGTACTAGCTGGTTGCCAATCAAACCCCATCGAAGCCTTACTGGTAGAGGATGGCGAGAATGCTATTGTGCGCGTATGCGGAGAGATCGTTACTGGTAACAACCCCTTCGCTACGGCCAGAGCTAGAGTTAACTATGTGGAGATCCCATCGGGCTTAGATGTGACTGGGATCACACCGGCAGACTTAGAAAGTATCCTCGACTGCGACTAACGCTCCCCCAGTACAAAGTACTTGTAGCTATCCACCCAGTCCTTCGGCGTTCCGTGCCGCGGGTTCGCGTTATAGTGTGTGTCCCAATACATCCCCATCCCTAGCAGGTCATCCATCTTCGGCAGATCTTTAGGTGCACGCCAGAACTTCAGGCGGGCATGTGCCACGTTGTAGATCCAGTTGTACTCCAGCTGCAGGTGGAACTCTTCCGAGTAGAAGAACTCTGGCTCGTCAGTGAAGTGGTTGGTGATGGGCAGCAGCGACACAGACTGTAGGCAGCTGAGTAGATCCTTCCTGCTCCAGGCGAAGTTAATCATATTATCTGTGTGGGTATTGCGCTCCACCTGACCCAGGCCAAGGGCTGGACCGCCTCCGATCTGGCTACTGAAGGCACCCAGGTCGCTCTCCTGAGCGATCGTACCCATCATTAGCTGAACCGATGCTTCGGTATACATTCGATCGTCGTACACGCCCAGTGCTCTCAGGGCTGGTCTCACGACGTACTGCTCTATGTCTTTAGCTTTCAATCTGCATCTCCTTTAGTCGTTCGGCTCGCATCTCTTCCGCGATCCGGTCTCGAATAGCGTGCGTACACTCGGCGCACACAGTGGCGACCGAAGTAACTTTCCTATCACAGTTGGGTAGCGCACAGTTCATGTGGAGACCCCATTCTAAGTTGTCTTTAGCTTTCAATCTGCATCTCCTTCCACCGCTCTAGTGAGTCGATGGCTTCTTGTATGTCTTGGGTTATATCTTTGCCAGCACCGCGGCCACCGGCCACGAGCAGCTTCTTAGTGGCGTGCTGTATACACGGGTCACTCACATTGAACAGACTCAGCACCCTGTAGACATCGATGCTCTGGAGCTTGCTCACGTCTTTGTAGTAGTGGTTGTGCTTGTTCTTGGTAAACGAATCACACACCATCTCCCTTGCCCAATCGCTGTTGAAACCCGCAAAGCCCGAGTCCAGCTTCCGCTGCGCCTCGTCTCTCCAGTGCAGACGTTGCGATGTGGACATCAGCTCCCAGTCGAGCACCTCCCAATCTTGCTGATCCGCATGTTTCTTGAATAACACTTTGGCTAGTTTGTCTACAACTTCATAACGCATAATTAGCTCCTAGAGCAAATGCTGACTCTGGTGATAGTTGATATCCCTGCGCCTTCTCGTAGGCTGACGTGGCAGCGGGGGCATTTGTGTGACTAGCGGCCATGTGCTCCCGCTGCACGTACAGCGTCGGTCTGGCTCCTTCAGCTGATACTTTCCGAGATGCCTTGCCTCCTGTACTCGCCATCGCAGGGTGCCAGTCGTAGCCCTGGGACTGCATGAATATCCGAGTCTTATTGTAGGGCAGGTATAGGTTGTGGTCTTGGAATAGCTCGTGCAGTAGTGTCGATGACACCCAGCCCCCAGCAAACCCACACCTCTCCTCACTGATCGCAAGCTGTAGCAGCTGCTCTAGGTCAGTCTTGGTTAAGTCGATGGCCTCTTCTGTCACAGTGGTAGATGGTGCACGAGAGATCATAGAAGGATTGAACTCGTCTTGGATCTTAAACTCTTGCAAGTAGTTGTTGATAATTGCAAAGCCGTTCTCTTTCTTGATCCAGTTCCAGAACCCAGACCAGTATGCGTCGGTCATCCCACTGGCCAGACAGTCGGCGTGTGATTGCTGCTGGCTGAATAGCACGCAGTATCTTCTGCCGTCTAAGGTCAGGGGCACGTCATCTTTTCTATTACATAGCAGCAACCAGTTCGCCACGTTGTCGCCCATCGCTTGGTCTTGACCCTTAGCTTGCAGCTCGATCCGAGTGTTGGTGAGCAGTGGCTTCAACGAGTCGAGCAGCCCCCCTGGTTTATTCGGGACATGGATCTCTTCCACTCCAATGAATAGCTTGCCATCAAGCCAACCCGTGAACTTACCTCCACCTCTGGCAAGCTCACCACTATTGGGCTGGTGGGTGTACCTCTTGCCGACAGCATACTCAACAGCTCGGAGAAGTGTGCTTTTACCGTTTCCCTCTGTGCCTTGCAGAACGCAGCAGTACTGGAATTTTGTGCCTGGATACTGGACAACTCCTGCGAGGTAGGCCATAAGAATGGCTCGGTCTCTTTCGTCTGGAAGTATCTTTGCAACAAGATCTGTGAAGGGTGTTGCGTCCCCCGCAACACGGGGCGTGGTGATTGGGATGTAGGTGTTGACATAAGTCCGTCCTTCATCTTCTGTTATCTGACCAGGCGCGTCGAGTGGACGGAAGAAGTGTCCGTCTACTTTAGGGAATCGATACGCCTGAGACTCAGTGAACACCTCCCACGCATTCTTAGATGTCGAGGAAGCTGTGGCATCCATAGCGAATGCGTATCCACCGTAGGTCGCCCTGAACCTCTCGGTGTTTAAGAATGCTCCGCTGGGTACAAAAATTCTGTGCAGGTCTCGGATGTACACACACCCATCGAAGTGTCGTACCTGCTCCTCCACCCCCATGAAGGCTACGCCCTCGACGGCCTTACCTTTCATAGTGCTGGGTGCGCCAGGGAAGGAGGGGGCTGTCGAAGTGTGACTAGGTGATGCAGTGGTGGTGGGCTTGGGCTTGTGGCCGGAACTGTAGAACTCTGTCTGACGAGAGGTAGCTTTGCGGATAGTCATGGGCAGGTAGTAGTTGCCTCGGTCTTCCCACTTCTCTCTCACCAGCATGGACTTCTCCATGATGCGCTGGATCCGCTCGTGATTGTTGCCTGTCCAGAAGGCTAAGTGCTGTGCCAGTGCTGCGTCTGCAGAACTAGCGTCGTACTCTCTGCCCCCCTGGTCGGGGTAAGCTGCTGCGAGCACCACCTCATTCGCTTCAAATAGATCTCGGAAAGTGGCGCGGCCATTGAACACGGAGCTGGCACTCCTCGCACCCATAGCTTTGGAGATTAGAACGTCGTCATCTTCTGGTCCACTCCAGTCTGGGTGAGGGAAGTCATTCCACTCTCCGTCGTCGCCGCTCTCACTGGGTGTGAAATACGCATCGACAATAACCTCAAGAGGCAGGGTGCAATCCAGTCGTATGTCTCCGGTCGCGTCGTCGCCGGTCAACATCACAAATCTCTCTTGCGTGTACAGCTCTATGCCCAGCGGTATATTCTTACAGCTGTGGTCTGGGCAGTGGCCTGTCCCGAAAATGTGCAAGCCTATGCCAGACTGCGAGCGTTCTACTGCAGCACCTGGAAATGCAGACACCAGATACGTGGCGATCTCATTGAGCTCACCCGTCTCCGCATCTATACACTTGTCGATGTCGAGAAAGAAGAACGGATCTTCCTCGGTGAATACGAATCCGACGGCATACTCTGATCCCAGCTTGGCCATCTTGTTTTTAACTTCATCGAAACTCATCCAGATGGCGCGGTCGTGAGGATTGCCAGCGTTCATTGTTCGATGATCTAGCGGTAGCTTTATAGACTTGCCCTTCTTCTGGGCAATCTGACACAGTATAAACTGCGGGTAGCTACCGAGTCCTGCAAATGATCTCGGTAAGTACTGCATGGTTTATCCCTGTAGGTGGTTAATGGCGATCTCTTTGTGGCGAGGGTCTAGCCTCTTCTTCAGCTTGGGATCCGACAGCATCATAGAGAGGAGGACGGGATCTTCATCTGCCATTGCGCGTCTCGCAACATCTCTCCGCAGCTGGTTCATTGTGTTGTAGTAGTGGGACACCAGCCCCTCTGCTATGCCGGCGTGCTCGGCCACAGTTTTGCGGGTGACTCTGGTTAGGCCATCCTTTCTTGAGACGGCGAGTGCCGACTGTATAATGTTTTCTTTCCTGACTTCAGGGTCTAGTCTTAGGCGGGTCATGGTTCTTTCCTCGTGATTGATCGGTTAATAATACAGGTGTGATGATCGCTGCGTCAATAATTAGAGAGTGCCGGTTCCGTTCGCGAAGCCCGCATCCCCTCCATATAGGAGTATCAGCTCTAGGAATTTAGCTTGCGCTGCTTCTCGTTGAGTACCCTTGTACTTCCAGCTTTCTCTTTTGATTTCTCTTGCAACAAATTGTCCCAATGTAGTTCCAACCATTGGAAGTGTGATTGTAACTGGCCGGATCCCAATGAGATCCGACGACTTGATATTCCTATTCATCTTGGCAGAGTCATTCGCCAGTCCGAATCTGATGGGGTTGCCGCGGTCATCGAATGCCAGCCCCACGTTGTTACGCCACAGCACCAGTCCCTTGTTTGCAGCCTCGACCCTTACCTCGGCCTGGGTTATCTGCTCCGGTGTCTTGGGGTTGATCGTGTCTGGGGATGCTTCCAGCACCATAGCCTGGTGGAGGTCGGCGAGTGCCAGGTCGCTGACATTCCACTTGAGTTGCCAGTCTTTAACGCTAGTCACAGGTGCTCTCCTTAATGTTATACACACCGCTAGGCCATTCCTCGTTAGCGTCCAGCATAGCAGACAGCTTAATACCAACCCACTTATCGTACTCCCTACGGTCTAGGTCTTCTAGCAGATCGTCAATGCCCAGCTCAGGTAGGTAGATGTTACCTCTAACGTCCACATAGGGTACTCCATCGCACTTCTCATACAGCTCATACAATCCCGAGTAGTCGTCAACGTGTAGAGCTTGAGCGTAAGGCGCAAAGTACATCACAGCGTCAGGGATGTCAGAGTGTCGCAGTCCCATACAATGCCCTACTACTTCGTGCAGCGTGTACTTATCCACATTCCACTGGTTCATGTACAGCGTAGACAACCACACATCGCACTCCACTATCTGTAGGCTAGACTCATACCAACTCCATCGTGCCCTGCCACCTGTAGCCTCCTCCATGTTGTAGCCCATGTAGCGGGGCAGCGGCTTCTGTAGCATCGACTCCATCACATCTTCGAAGCCGCAGTAGATCACGTTAGACCTGTCTCCGTGTGTCGGAGCTACATATGTCTTCCTCTGGTACACGTTATCGACAGGCCCATGCTTGTTCAGCATCTCCTCAACTGAGGTCTTAACGTAGGCTGGGCAGGTGTCAGAGATCATCCAGTTGAATGTCGTTGTCCACTTCTCCCCGTCATAGTTAGCAGCCTCGGCTGTCTCGACCGTGCCGAAACACAGCGCGAACAGAAGTGTGTACGTGTATATATTTTTCATGTCTATTCCTTCTTTCCGGAAGTGATGGAGAGGGACTGCGAGGTCTGGAGTAGGGAGGAATCGATGCTCTCAAAGTAATTGAACGTCTCTTGAGCGGAGTCTGCATCCACTATTGGGCACCCCGCGATGAACTCCTCGCCCCATCGGAAAGTGCACTCGGTCTCTTCTTTTCGTATGACTGTAAATGTTTTACTCATATCTCTGGCCCTCCAAGGTCAGTGTTAATTTTGTTAGCCAATGCGAGTGCATCAGATTTTCCTAGTGTCTGGGCTGTAAGTACATCCACCCCAAATTTGTGAAAGAACCTACGCTGGGCTTCTCGGTCTGAGAACCCCCGCTCGTTCTCTGCAGCACCCCACCACTGCATGGTGGTTCTGAGTGCAGCTTGCATCTCGCTTCTCGCTTTGATGTTCTTGAATGCACCACCGATTGCTCGTGGGTTCGCACCCATAGCTTTCATTCTGCGTGCCACCTCTTCAGCCGGTGTGTCGATCCGTGCGATCTCTCCCCGTAGCTCGGCGAGAACTTCAGCACTGATCTCGAAGATGTCTCCATCCACGAACTCGGGTCTGCCTCTCGGGTCTGGCTTCGGTTCGTTGCCACAGTACGGGCACGCCACCATCACTCGGCTGTAGGGCTGGGTGCATTCTTCGCAGTAGCGCAGGGGGATCTGGTCATCTGGGTTTACTGTCTTGGGGTTTCTCTCCCGTGCATCCAGTGACCACACTCTCGGTGCGTCGGGTAGTCCGTGCCGCACCACATTTCCTACGTGGTCTATGATAAGTGCGTACTCTTTGCCGGCCAGTGGTCGAAGGGCTCTGCCAAACTGCTGGCAGTACAAGCCGTAGGACTCCGTTGGTCTGGCGAATAGCACTGCCTCTATGCCTGGACAGTCGAAGCCTTCGCCGAGCAGGTCTACGTTGATTAGTATCTGGAATTCCTTACGCTCGAACCTGTCGAGGATCTCTGATCGAATCTCTGTCTTGGTGTTAGCACTAACCATCTCAGACTTGTGACCAGCCGCACGATAGTTCGCATTCATATCAGCCGCGGTCTCTAGGTCGGTGGCGAATACCACAGTAGACTTACCGAGACAGAACTTCTCATAGCTACCGACAACATCACCAACGATCTGGGACTTCTTAGAGGCTGCTTTTAATTTAGCAGAGCTGTAGTCTCCACCGGCTGTGACATCTGTCTCGGCCAGCGGCATGTAGGTGAGAGGGGCGAAGATCTTATAGTCACACAAATGCCCCTGGTCGATGAGGGTACGCATGGCTGGTCCCTCTACAATAGAATCGAATACTCCACCACTGTGTGATCCCAGCCCTTTACCATCTGCTCTACATAGTGTAGCGGTGAACCCCAGGCCAGCAGCATTCTGGAAGAGACCAGTAGCCTTGCCCCACTTGTTCCCCTCTACTACGTGGTGACACTCGTCGATAACCCAGAGACCTACCTGATCCTTCCAGACTTTCACTGCCTCTTGCCGGCCAGGTGCAATCAAGGTGTCTACGCTGGCAACTATTGTCTTAGCAGCTGTGTCATGGAATGACGCGCCCACCTTCAGCCGCTGCCGGTTCGCTATGTATCTAACCATAGCTGATGGCCCCACTATCTGATGGTGCACTCCGTTCATAGCCAGAGCCATTGCGATCTGTCCCACCAGTTCTTTCCGGTGAGCGATAGCGATCACATGTCCTCTATCCCACTGGTTAATAACGCCAGCCATTACTACTGTCTTGCCACCACCCGTGGGTAGCACGCAGCTTACATTCTTATTGCCATCTGCCCACGACTGGTACACGCCATCGTGGAGATCCTGTTGGTAAGGTCTATATTGCATACAGTTCCGGTGCCTATTTGAAAATTTTGGAATTCATTTTGTTTTGGTGTTGACGAAGAGGATATTATGGGAGTATTATTCTCCCTCGTCAACAGAAACATTTAACCGGAGAAAGGATATGCAAGTAAATATCAACATCACGCTGACGCAAGATGACATCGATGCGGGACTAACCGCAGATGCAGCTGTGCAGAAAGCGTTTCCTAATGGTGCGACCGAAGCACCGTATGTAGACACATCTTTAGTTCAAGACTTTACGGCCATAGAAGCGGCGGCAGAAGCTGCAGCGCAGAAAGAACTCGACGAGCAGGTAAAAGTAGCCGCACCTGCACCCCCTGCCCCACCCACATTGGTTCAAGATGCTGCCGTCGATTACGACGAGGTAGAGCCCGCAGGTGTGATAGCAGAAGTAGAAGTTGCAGAGGACTACGCCGAAGCACCGTATGTCCCTGTTCAGGATCCTGCTCCGTCCATTAATAATGAACACGGCGTAGAACTGGACAGCGCGGGTGTGCCTTGGAGTGCCGAGATCCACAGCAGCAACCAAAAGAAGTACGGTGCGTCCTCTAAAGAGCCAGGTCGCTGGATATGGAAGAAAGGCTCTGACTCCGAATTCCGAGCAGCCAGAGCAGCAGAGTTCGCTGCCGCGGTTCACAGCAGAGCGGATGATCAACACGTATCTGCCCCCGTCCCGCCCCCTGTCCCTGTTGCAGAGAACCCAGTACCTGTGGACAGTCCTGTTCCCCCCACTGTTTCTAGTCCTGTCCCTCCTAGTGTTGCGACTGCCGTACCAGTGAGCGGGGATCTGCCAACAACATGGCCAGCTTTCCTACAGTCCCTGAAGCAATCAGGTAAGACTGCGGGAGACGTGACCCCTCATCTAGCATCTGTCGGTGTAGAAACTATTGCACAGCTGGCCTCTAACGACGAAGCCCGCAACAGCATAGCAGCTGCGCTAGGGTTGGTGGCGTAATGAGTCACGCTCTACTAGCTCCATCATCAGCAGAGGTCTGGGCGAACTGTCCAGGCTCTGTTGTTCTATCTTCTCTTGTACCAGAGACTGACAAGTGGAAGACACAGTCGGACGAAGGTACTGCAGCGCACTGGGTGTGCGAGACGGTACTGCTCGATTGCGCCGAGGCCGGTACTCTGGATACAAGCAGACTGGATGATGGCCTGTTAGGAGTCACCGCGCCCAACGGTGTTGTGGTCACAGAAGATATGATCCGCGGTGCGAGATTATATATAGAAGAGATCGACCTGGTGGCGGGCAGAGTGGGCTACGACCAGCTGATGGTTGAGCAGCACGTTCAAACTGCTATCCACGCGGAGTGCTCTGGTACTCCTGACGCTGCGATAATCGACTCGGAAGAGCTAACGATTCACATCTGGGATTACAAGTACGGGCACGGAGATGTTCCGGCGTATGAGAACAAGCAGCTTATCTGCTACTACGATGGCGTGGTTAACACTTTCGGTCTCGATAACATGGAGCATGTTACTGTGCACTTCCATGTTATCCAGCCCCGCTGCTTCACATCGAATGGTCCAGTTAAAGAGTGGATCGTCGAAGCCACCGACCTGAGAGGCGAGCTGAACATACTACGAGGCGCGGCAGCTAGAGCTGTGTCCGACGAGGCAGAGACAGTATCCGGTAACCATTGCCGCCACTGTCCGGCGCGGCACGAGTGTAAGTCTGCAAGGCTTGCCGCCCTCGACGCGGTAGCTTACCAGAACACGGTTCAACCCGAGCCACTATCTGATGATGCTATAGCTTACGAGACTCTCGCTCTTGAGAATGCAATGGCATCATTGAAGTACAGGAAGGAAGCGATGCACGACGAGATAGCTTCTCGCATAGCAGCTGGTCGCAGCATCCAGTACTTCACCGCTACGCAGGGACAAGGTCACAGTAAGTGGGCAGTAGATGTGAGCACCCTGCAGATGATAGGAGAAGGTTCTTCTGTCAGTCTGATTAAAGACCCCGAAGGAGTCACGCCAGCGGAAGCAAAGCGTAGACTAATGAGTTCCGGCATGAAGGGCAAAGAAGCTGATAGCACTCTTGCTGGCCTAACCACTCGACCCTCCACTGGAATGAAGGTCGTTCGAACAAAGGGCACGGAAGCCACTCAAATATTTTCTAAAACTACTGGAGCAAGCGTATGAATATCGTTACCCCCGTCGGTCGTATAGTACAAGGGTCTGCATTTCGCGGATCGACTACTGACTTCTATGATCAGCCACTTCTATGGAAGTCTGGCGCAAACAAAGGACAGCCACGCGTAGAGTGGTACATCGGCCTAGCCATCGCGAAGGATGCGCCTGGAATCGATGAACTGTGGGCTTCTATCACAGCGGTAGCTGCTGATGCTCGACCGCAGGGCGTGCCACAGAACTACGCCTATAAGTTTCTCGACGGCGACGGCGTGGACAGCAACGGCCAGCCATACTCTAACCGTGAAGGCTTCGCTGGCCACTTCATCTTTCGGTTCACTACTTCTTATGCGCCCAAGTGCTATAAGGACAATGGATCCGGCCAGATGCTAGAGATCCCAGCCGAAGAAGTTAAGACTGGATTCTTCGTGCAGATCGCAGGGTCTATCGAAGACAACGGCGACCAGGGTAAGCCAGGTCTCTACATGAACCTGAACATGGTAAATCTTGTGGCCTTCGGTGCCGAGATAAACTCTGGACCAGACGCTAACCAAGTCTTCGGTGGCCAAGTCGCTGCCGCGCTACCTGCTGGCGCAACCGCTGCTCCCGCAGCACCAGCAAACCAGTTCGCCGCCATAGCGAACGGAGTACCAGGCGCACCCGCCGCCGCACCAGAAGCAGCACCCGCTGCTGCACCACAGCCGATCGCCCCCGCACCGGCTCCCGCACCTGCTGCACCCAATCAAGGGTTCACACAAGTACCACCTGCCGCATGAAGCAGGAACTACTAGCAGGGCAAACTGTTCCAGCGGGGCTGTCGTTCTCGACAGTCCTGCCGGACTTTGATTTTGAGACCTATAGCGAGGCAGGTTTTGTCTGGCGCGAAGGGGATCAAAAGTGGATTTCAATATCAGGAGCTGGCAAGACTGCTGGCATCTCTCAGGTAGGGGCACCCGTATACGCGGAGCACCCGAGCACTGAGATAATATCTATAGCGTATGATCTTAAAGACGGCCTGGGTTGCAGACTGTGGACTCCCGCGCTGCCCGCACCCCAAGACTTACTCGATCACGTAGCATCTGGAGGTTTACTTGAAGCGCATAACTCAGCATTCGAATTCTATATATGGCATCACGTGGCATCCAAGAAACTTGGGTGGCCACAACTACCGATTGCCCAGCTACGGTGTTCCGCTGCAAAGGCAAAGGCGTATAGCCTTCCGGCAGCTCTCGGAGCTGTGTCCAAAGTCATCGGAATGGAAGATAAAGATAGTGCTACAGGCAAGCGCGTTATTAAACGATACTGTTGTCCCCGCAAGCCGACTAAGTTAGACCCCCGCAAACGAATCCTTCCAGACGAGGAGCCGCAGGGCATCGAGCTGTACCAATATAACATTCAGGATATTGTGGCCGAGGCATCTGTCTCTCTCGCGTGCCCAGACCTATCACCTGAAGAATTAGACATGTGGATTCTCGATCAGCAGATCAATGCCCGCGGGATCCAGATAGATGTAGCCGCAGTCGCTGCACTCTCTGCCATTGTGAATGAGGGCAAAGAGTACTACGACCAAAGAATCCACGAGCTGACTGAAGGCGCGGTAGCCAACACCACGAAGGTGAAGGATCTGATCGACTGGCTAGAGACCCGCAACGTGTGGCTGGAGAACCTAGAAGAAGAGACCCTGACCGAGATCTTGGGCTGGGAGGAGGGCAAGCTGTGCCCCCGAGCACGAGAGGCTCTTGAGATTAGAGCGGCCACATCATCAGCTGGGGTTAAGAAACTACAGGCTCTATCTAAGCGTACGTCAGCCGACAATCGGATGCGTGACACCCTTGCATACTACAGGGCGCACACCGGTCGGTGGGCATCGATGGGCTTACAGCTGCAGAATATGGTGGCGAGTGGTCCCAAGCTAAGAGTAGCTACCTGCTGCGGGAGCGTGTATGGCACTGCCGTACCTTTCGACAACTGCTGCCGGTGCACTATCGCGGATCCCCTGCCGGAGCCAGTGGAGTGGGACGGCTATGTGATGGACAAGGTCATCGCCCAGCTGGTGACCTGCGATTTCGCTATGGCAAACTATTACTACGGCAAAGACCTCTACCATGCTATCGCTGCATCGATGCGCGGGATGGTCACGTGTGCGTTTGGAAAGGAACTACTGTGCTCTGACTACTCTGCTATTGAAGCGGTGGTGCTGGCCGTACTGGCCGGAGAGCAGTGGCGCATCGATGTGTTCAACACGCACGGTAAGATATACGAGATGTGTGCGGCTAAGATTACAGGCGTGCCGTTCGAAGAGATGATGCAGTATAAGGAAGAGACTGGGAACAGCCACCCGCACCGGAAGCCATTCGGCAAAGTGCCAGAGCTGGCATCAGGCTACCAAGGCTGGATAGGTGCCTGGAAACAATTCGGTGCCGACGAGTACATGGATGAAGACACCATTAAGAAGAGCATACTCAAGTGGCGCGAAGAATCGCCAGCCATAGTAGAGATGTGGGGCGGGCAGTACCGCGAGACAGCTCCCCAGTCTTGGGAGTTTAAGCCGGAACTGTTTGGACTCGAAGGCACTGCCGTCAAGGCTTGCTTGGAACCAGGCGAGTGGCACACTTGGAGATTCATCCGGTACGGGGTCTTCGGAGATGTGCTGTACTGCTTACTTCCCAGTGGCCGGTGCCTTAGCTACCACGCGCCACGACTGGAGGCACGCTTGGACAGAAGAGCCAAGAGAGACGGCTGGTCTCTAAGTCACATGATGAATAACTCTAACCCCAAGAAGGGTAAGATGGGCTGGATCCGCGTCGAGACCTATGGCGGTATGCTCACAGAGAATGCAGTGCAGGGTGTGGCCAGGGATCTACTGGCGCACGGCATAAAGAACGTCGAGCGTGCTGGCTACCCAGTAGTGGGCCACGTGCACGACGAGATAATAGCTGAAGTCGATGAAGGCTTTGGGTCAATCGAAGAGTTCGAGTCACTAATGATGCAACTCCCTAGCTGGGCACAAGGTTGGCCGATCAAGGCTGCTGGTGGCTGGCGGGAACAACGATACAGGAAGGAATAATCTATGAATAGGCACGAGTACGTGGCAGATAGGCAACGTCAGAACATAAATAAAGATATGAGAATGAGAGAAAAGATGAGTAGCCTAGAAAAGTTAAAGAAAGACATGAATGAGAAGCGCAAAGTCTGGCTTGATGCTGATGCTGCTTATGCTGCTGCTGCGAAAAGAAAGTACAAAGCCGCACTGAAGCAAGCACCCGCCACCAGTAGTGAGAGAGTGAGCATAAGCAGGGAGGATGCGAAGGACGCGGAAGTTTTATTCAGAGCCTCGGCGGTTATGGCTGCAAACTATGACAACATGGCTACATCTACGGATTTTGAGAGGTCGGCTGATCGCATCAAGACCGCACTGGAGGCAGCAAATGAGTGAAGACAGCATTACAAATTACTATAAGCAGGAATATCAAGAGCCAGCCGATATTAACGGGGTTTTGCGAAGCGCCTACCAAATAGCCAAACGAAAGGGCGAGAGCACGAACTGGGAAGCCTTTGAAAAACTGCTAGAGACAGAATTACTTAGGCAATCAGGCGGTGATGCCTCAAACGAGCAGCAGGTTCTCAGATCGACCTGTACCGCCAAAACATTCAGGATTTATTCGGAGAGTAACAGTGAGTGAATTGTTAGACCACATAGCCGAGATGGAGAAGGATGCTGCAACCGCTGTTTGGAATCATCCAGAGTGGGGACAAACAACCTTGCCGCCCTCTACATGGAAAGAGGCGAAGTTAAAACCCTAACCCAACTGATAATATGGAGAGTGAGAATGGAAGATGAATTAGATATGTTATTTAGATGGCATGAAATTGATGACCCGAAGTTGCTAGAGACAGTAAAGACAATTCGACAGTCTGCTAGGGATAACGCATTAGCCTATGCCGCAAAACATGGCTATGTAGCGCCACCAGAGCCGAAAAGTCCTATGGAATTAATGGAACTAGAGCCTACCGCCACCAGTAGTGATGGACGACTTATCGAAGCATTAGAGTGCGCTAAGTACGCTATTGAAAACCCAGACAGTAACCAAGCCTTCGCGATCATGGCTATAGATCACGCACTCAACACCGCCACCAGTAGTGATGTAATGATAAGCAGGGAGTGTGCTGAGAAGATGTTTAGTATTCTCAACAATCCTGCGCTGAACGGGAAATACTTAGAGGACAGCGACATGAGGACGCCATTCTTCAACGAACTCAAAGCAGCACTGGAGCAATCTCATGAGTGAGTTAGAGGGACAGCTTAGGGAATGCCACGGATGCTCGGAAAGGTATCTGATAAAGCTATGTCAGAGAGCAGCAGACCGCATAGCCGAGCTGGAGAAGGATGCTGCACCCGCTACCAGTAGTGAGAGAGTGAGCATAAGCAGGGAGGATTTGGCGGCACTGCACAGAAATAGGGTGGACGCATTGGGTCAAGTAGGTATGAGTTCTGACCCTTTGTTGGAGCGAATCAAAGCAGCACTGGAGAAGAACGATGAGTAACTTAGAAGAACTAAAGAAAGACATGGAAGAGAAGTACAAGGTCTGGATTGGTGCTGATTCTTATGCTGCTGCTGCTGATGCTGCTTATGCTTATGTGGCTGCGAAAAAGAAGTACGAGAAAGCACTGGAGAAAGACAATGAGTAAAATAGCCACGCACAGCGGGAAGATACTAGACCTGGCCATGCCCTTGCAGGATGCGATCTGCATCGAGGACATCGCGCACCATCTATCCCACATTAATAGGTTCAACGGTGCTACCAGCCAGCCTTACTCAGTAGCAGCGCACAGCGTGTACTGCTCTTGGATAGTGCAGGGGAACAGGAACACTAAGTTATCTGCTCTGATGCACGACGCAGCCGAAGCGTATGTGGGTGACACTGTCACTCCCATGAAGGAAATGATCCCGCAGATCCGGCACTTCGAGCAGGGCATCTGGCTTGCCATCTGTCAGAAGTTTGACCTAGCACCCGTGCTCAATGAGAACGTCAAGAAAGCAGACGTGCGTGCCCTGGTCACCGAGAGACTGAGACTGTGTGCGCGTAGCCCAGAGATAGATGCGCTGTACGAGGAGAGGTTCCCGTTCGCACAGCCACACGATCACCCGTTGCCAGTCGGCCACGATTCGAAGGACTTATTCTTATACCGATACGAGGAGTTAACTATATGAGCCACCTAGAGATAGTGCAGGACTGGATAAACAAAGAGGTCTTGCGAGAGGACGGCGTTCCTTCGGATCCGATACCTTTTGAAAACATCGAGAAGGTACTAAACCACGCGGAGTTATCCGACGAGTACATCCGTATGATCTACCGAGTGATCGGCTGGATGTACAAGGATGCGTCTGGAATCATGGCTCTGGGGCTGACTGACACGTACCGTGGCCTCAGTATAGACCAAGTATTCAGTCGCGTATGTAAGGAGCTAGACCTCCCAGAGCCCCTAGACATGGCACCTTCTGTGGACGAGAGCCCAGATTCGCCGAGAATTCAACTAATTACGTGATAGAATAAGTCGTTCCACAACCAGAAGGATATGTATATGAGAGCCGCACCCCCTGATCCCGCGATACTAGAGTTCTGTAATACCGACCATCAACGCAAGTGCCTTGAGGCTTGGATTGAGACCGGAACCGCTGCAGCTGCAGCTAAGAAGCTGGGGCTAGAGTTCCCTGAAACCATAGTATCCATGAAGTCTAAGGTCGCAAAGCGTGCCGCACTGGGTGGAGTCTTCCCAGACTACGATATGTCCAGCAAGGTAGCTCCAGGCTTCCAGCTGAATCGCGGGTACTCCATGCTAACCAAGACCCCTGACGGCGAGCCGATCTGGCTCAAAGCCTCACCCGATAAACTAGCACTGGAGAAGCAGCTCGAAGGCTTTGTCGATAATCTTATCCTCGACATCAATCCGGCCAAGAAAAAGCCCAAGCTGAAGAAGACTGATAAGTTCGACAAGAATCTTATGGCTGGCATCTTTATAGGAGACTCGCACTACGGGATGTATGCTCACGGGCAGGAGACTAAGCACTCCAACTTCGACAGCCAGACTGCATACGACAATATGACAGCTGCGATCGACGACCTGGTCGAGCGTGCTCCCCAGTGTGAGACCGGACTACTGGTCGATGTCGGTGACTACACTCACAGTAACTCCAGCCTGAATGCTACCTTCGCGGGCACCCCCGTTGATGTAGACACACGGCACGGCAGGACTATGGATGTGGCCGCGATGGGTATGCGGCACGGCATTGAGGCCATGCTCGGAAAATTTAAGAAAGTAGTGGTAGTAATTGCTCGTGGTAATCACAACCCTGACGTGGCACTGGCGATCCAACGTATCCTCGCTGCCTTCTATCACAATGAGCCCCGCGTAACTATCCTAGATACACACGGTTACTTCCACTACCTAGAGTGGGGCGAGTGGCTGATCGGAATTAATCACGGCGACAAGATGAAGCCGGAGAAGCTGGTCACTGTCATGGCCAGAGATATGGCCGAAGCCTGGGGCAGAACTACTAGCCGTATGTGGGCTCTGGGTCACTTCCACCATCAGGATGTTAAAGAATTGGACGGCTGTTACGTTCAGAAGTTTGCAGCGTTACCCCCACCGGACAGCTGGCATGCCAGTAATGGCTACAGCTCGATCCAGGCGATGCAGATGGTAGTATTCAAGAGAGAAGGCGGGCGGCACTCTACTCTGATTTACGAATTACCCCGTCCAAAACACGAAGTTGACTATAAAATAGCGTAGGAGAGTGACATGGATTACCAACACGAGGTGCTGAACCAACGAGAAAGCACGCACGGTGACTATAAGGACACTGCCGAGATGGCAGAAGACCTCAAGGCCGTGATAGCAATGAACTTCCCCGATAAGCTGGGGCTGTCGATGCAGAAGCATAGCCTGGACCTGATCGCCACTAAGATCGCACGGCTCTGCTGCGGAGATATCAACTGCCTAGATAGCTGGGAGGACATCGCTGGGTATGCTAACCTAATATCTGAAAGACTAAGTAAAGCGGAGGGTCCACAACTTGATGGTCGTAATTGATATGCTGGGGCTGTACCTTGGCTTCGGGCTGCTGTTTGCGATGTGCGTATTCGTACTGAACACGTTCGCGCCCGAAGATGACGCGCACGGTGAGCTGGGAATCGTCCTAGTTTGCTTCGCTTGGACCACACTGTGGCCACTGATCTTGATAGAGTGGCTGCGGCAGGTAGTTACCGAGCGGTACGGGAAATAAAAAAAGGGATCCCGAAGGATCCCCTAGAACTCAGTAATTTCGTCCCCAGCTGAGTAGCCTGGTGAAGAGGCGAACCGTTGAATGCCTTGACTATTCTCAGCGATACCCCACGTATCGCTTGAGAGTACCCTCTATCCTACGCATCCCCCGCGTGACAAAGCAAGCCTCCGAATGCGATAATTAGTTAAACTGTTCATGTAACCGAGACCCGTGCTATGCCAGAAGCTGCCGCATTATGGAAAAAACAAGATGATCACGCTAAAAGACTCAGCCATCTTGAGACGGTTGCGGAGGTACACGAGCAGCGTCTCAACCAGCACACTCAGGAGTTCCGAGCCATGAATAAGGACGCTGTTGCGCGTCATACCGAGATCAATCACACTTTAGGCAAGCATTCGGAGGATATGCGGGAGTTCGTGAAGGTCTACCACGAGCAGCAAGGCCAGTTACTCGGTGCTACTCGGGTAGGTAAGTGGGGGATCGGAGTGATTCTAACTATCGTCGGCTTGGGGATCGCGTACCTCGGAGCCACTTCGTAATATCTCAAGCAGCACTTTTAGTTCGTTCTCCTCGAAGGGTGTCAACCACAGCTGGCGACTGTTACGCCCCAGCTCCTTCTGCCGCACCCTCATCTCTGCCATTCTATCTCTTGCTGACTTAGCCATCTTATACTCCCACCCAGTCTTCGGGTAACTTAAAGTCCACTGTCTTATATCGGATAATGCACCCGCCATCTGGTAGTGCGTCCAGCTTAACTATCCCTGGATTGGCGGGCTCGTATGGTAGATAGTGTACCATTTCCGGCGAGCACGGGCTCGATGTAGTTAACACTACGACATCGAAGATCACCCGTGCCAGCTTGAAGATCAAAGTATCTCGACCTTCTTCTTCAGCAGCTTGAGAGAGTTCACGGCTTTATCGGCTGCAGCTGCAGTCGAATGCTCGTTCTTCTCGCAGCAGCACTCAGGAAAAACGCAGTTACTCTCGCACTGGCTGTCACTGCATCGCGTCTTGGCACCGTACACGGTGTTGCCTAGTCTGTAGTAATCCGGATTATTTCCCACGATTGTCGATCTCCTCTCTGACAATATTGATCTCTATCGGGGCTGTGATGCCCACCCGTACCTGATTGTGCTCGTCGATCCGGCGTATAACCACGCGGATATTGTCGCCTATGAGTATTGTATCCTGCCCTGGTTGGGGCTTACGAGTTAGAAATAACATCGGACAGTCCCCTTGTGGCTAGAATTTGATCGATGTCGGCAAATTTAAAGCAGGAAATGACACCCACCAGCTTGCCATTGTCCTGCGATCCGTAGGAGTACGCCTCCGCGTAGACATCGATTGTCCGTTCTGATGGTCGCGATCCGTGCTGCACGCGGTCGGTGAACGTGCCTAGTGTGGCCGAATCCAGGCTGTCGAGCGTGCAGGTCAGGCTCTCGCTGCCGCCCTCGACTTGGTTGCGGTGCATTAGTCGCGATCCCTCGTGCAGTTCTGCGAATTGGATGCAGTCCGACAGTGCTTTGAAGAATCTCACGGTGCCTCTTCTCTTACCCTTCGGAGCCACATTATATTTATAGAAGTAATTGCTCATAGTTTTATCCTTGTAAATGCTAGTTGATAGGAAAGTCTATCAGGGGTAGCCCTCGCGAGAAGACTACCCAGTTAGGCTCTCAGCCCATGTACGCCCTTATGACTTCGGCTGCGACTTGCGGGACAATAGCGTTACCCGCTCCGCGCAGGATGCCCACCCTGTTGGGAACCCCATGAGCCAAAGGGAAAAGCGTGGATTCAGTTGGTACTGGGCGGCATTTTCCGTCCCTAAATCGGGGGTAGTAGACATCGCTCCAATCAACTGGAACGCTTGCCTGGGCGTTTGATCTATCCGCTGCCTGTTGCCCTCCCCCTCCGTTGACTGCCCCGCTGTGTCCTTCCAGTCCCGCGTATTCGGTGTTGTCCAACCCTGTACCGAGACAGTTGGGGCACCCGTATCGTCCAAGCTCTTCGTCGTAGGCGTGGGGACAGAACTCGCATCGGCGTATATCTCCTGAGATCGAGGGTCTACCTGCTCCCGTAGATTCGCTGGAAACGTCCTGCCCTTCCTCGCCCCTGTCGCTTGCTTGCGTAGAGCCTCTTCCGACCTCAGTGGCAGTACGTCCATTGTATTCGGTGTTGCCCATCCGCTCCGAGACATAGAAGAGTCTTTCCCTTTTGTGCGGGGCACCGACGCTGCAAGCTGGCAGTACGGCCAATCCGCTGGCGTAGCCTTCTGCCGCCATGTCCGTTTGTAGATCGTCGAACCAAGACTGTCTAATCGCACTGGCAACCTGCTCACCAAAAACGACTGCAGGTTGACACTCGCGGATAAGATTGAAGAAGACAGGCCAGAGGTGTCGAAGATCGTCCTTACCTTTTTGGTTTCCTGCGACTGAGAAAGGCTGGCAGGGGGGTGATCCTGTCCAGACGGGTCTATCGGGGCTCCATCCTGCAAGCTGGAGTGCGTAGCTCCAACCGCCGATTCCTGCGAAAAAGTGGCATTGGGTAAAGTCTTTAAGGTCTTCGGGTCTGACATCGGTAATGCTCCTCTGATCGACTGTCCCTGCTGGGATCAGTCCGTCTTTGATTAATTCTTCAAGCCAAGCGGCTGCGAAAGGGTCGAACTCGTTATAGTAGTTCACAGCCCCATCTCCATGCCGCACTCAGCGGCTCTCTCTGGGCTCAGTGGCACGACTTTGTAGCTGGGCTTCCAGTTACGCATCCTGCGGTACTCTTTTAGCGTGGAGCCCTCTCCCTTGGCCTTATGACCTCGTATCTGCTGGTCGAGGCGATCTGCACGGTCGCGGATCGCGGCCACATTGTTATCCATGACCACATTGAGAGTAGTGTTCTCCCATAGCAGCTTTATCTTAAATTTGTCATGGCCTCTATCGTCTTTGAATTCCCCCAAGTGCAGCATATCGCCGAACCCAGCGGCCAGTGCGTCGGCCACTACATCTAGGAACTCGACGCAGGGATGCGCCCGCTTCTTAGTTACCGTCGCCTTAGCTGGTAGCAAGTGCGGCTCGATCTCGCGCAGAATTGCATCGCGATCCAAATCTAGGCCATCGGCATTCCAGCGTGCGTAGGGCTCTGTCGCGCTCAGTGCTCTAGCCCAGTTGATGCCGCTGGCCACTGCTAGGTCGTCGAGGTGATTGAATCGTGCGGCGTTCTCGCCCATCATCCCCCAGACCTTAACGCGGGCTGGAGCAGCGAAACCGACCAGCACCTGCCATGCGATATTGGTGGCTGGTGCGTTGGCCAGCAGGGACCCCCTCCACTTGCCAGCCTTAGCTATTGCGGGAAGGAGGGCTGCTCTCAGCTCCTCCGAGATTGGTGCGCGTTCTATTAGTTCGATTGTCTTCATAACATTCTCCGTGTAATGGCCTGTCTCATCAGTGCAGGGTGGCCGATATCTGCAGACGGGGACTCGCCCCGTTTCGACTATATTGCACGCCCCCCGACCATTACTACGCGGTAATCTTCGCGGCTGTACTCTGCGGCCATGTGACCATCGGCCACTGCCAGCTGCACGGACTCCAGCAGGTCGTCCAGTTCTGCGTGCGCTTCGCCTCTGGTGGAGAAGGTCTGGGGCTGGCCGGTCTCATCGTGCCAGTTGTTCTCCCATCCCCCAGATGCGTCTAGCTCTTCGACCTCCCAGTGGTCTGCAGCACAGATGCTTTTAACCAGATGCTGTAGGGGCGTGACCTCTACGGTCACGTGGCGATTGCGTAGGTTGGTGATGCAGTAGCCCCAGCTGCTGTCCGGTGCCAGCTTGACACTCTGGCCGCCCACGGTGAACTTGTAGCGGGGGTTGCCGTTCCTGCTGCTGGCCATGCGTTCGATGTTTTCAATTTTACCTGTAAATGCTGTCATAACTGTTTTCCCTGTAATAAATGAATGAGTGTGGATTGCTTTATAGCATTAATTGACGGTCTGGGCTACACCTTCATCCAGCGTATGGCCGCCTTCAGTTCTTCGGATTGGCTGGGCGCGTCCAATAACTCCCACGCCTCACAGAATGCGTTCAGCCACACTCGGTGGCATTCCTGCACTCGCTCGGTAAGCCCGAGGTCTGGCAGCTCTGCAAGCAGTTCATCTGCCGACATCATCGGCAATCTATTTGCGCTGGTGTACCACTCTAATAGATCGGTCAATTCGAGCTCGCTTTTTGTGTCCCAGGCTTTCGCCAGGCCTGATGGCAGTGCCCGTTTGCAGAGTGCATCGAATGCTTTATCCACTCGCCTCTGCTCTGCATGGCGGCTCACACAGTCCTCGCAGTGGCTCATTAATGCGTTCTCGATTATTGCTATTTGCTGCTCAATTGTCTTAGACATAACTTGTTTCCCTGTAAGTAGCGGAATTGCTACTGCGGGTGACCCTCGCTAGAAGGTCACCGACAGTCTCAACTCATCATTTCATCTGTGAACTCGTTGCGATCCCATACCATCTGCTGCTCGCGCTTAGTTGCCATCGCAGCCTGAAACCGCTCCATAGCCCTGCGATCCGTGACCATCCCGATCAGCGTGATAATGAGACAGACCAGCACGGCCAGCAGCATTACCGCATTGAGGAAGCCATACGTGTGCGCCATTTCAATAAGAGTTCCGATAATCATATTGTCACCTCCGGTTGATCTACTTTGATTGTGTACCCTGCAGCCTTCAGCAGGGCGATGGTATTGGGCGTTAGAGTCTGCGTGCCAGCGACATCTGCGAATAGCTTCGCGATCTCATTGGCTGGCTTGTAGATGACGCGCCCATACTGATGCCCAATTGTTACCCATATAGTCTGGTTCATATTAGAAACTCCCCATAATGGTTCGCGTCGGCGCGTACCATTTTGTGAATGCCATGCCGTAGTACTCTGTGGGATCGACGGGGTATCTGCCGGTCTCATCCATCCACGGGTTAACGATCTTCGTGCCGTCGGCATCGAACATCTCTGTCGAATAGGGCAAGTCTTCACCCGTCTCCAGATAGTGGTCGGAGCACATCTGGGCGAACTCTCGCACTAGGCCGTCGTTGCGCTCATCCAGAGAGACAGCTGGGAGCATAGACATAAATGTCAGGCACTGCTGGGCTGTGCCCTCGAATGCGATCTCATAGCCCTCGCAATCCCACTCGCCATACTCTGCTGCGCTGCACCTCTGGATCGAGACGCTGCTGGACTCATCCATCGAATCAGGCGAGCTATCGCACCACTCTCCGGAGAGCACAAAGTCACGGTTCTCGGTGGATCGCACCATAATATAATCGAAGCCTCCACCCGTACCGATCATTGTCATTCGGTCGCCTAGTATCTCGCGGGCTGAGTCGATCATTGATCCTTTAATATTGAAGTGATACTTGTTCATACGTTTATTCCTTGTAGTTGTTGGCCTGTCTCATCAGTGCAGGGAGGCCGTGACCTGCAGACGGGGACTCGCCCCGTTTCGACTATTGCGCGTCGGTTGCTATCAGTTCGGCCAGTGTGGCCTTATCAGTGAATCTGTGGCCGATCTTCTCTTCCAGCGCGATGTACTTCGCTGCCAGCTCTGGGCGAAGACGGGCGGCGTTGCGTAGGTCGTTTTTGCTGCCCATGATGCAGAAGCAGCAGCTTAGGCGTTCGTTGCCCTCGGCGTATGCGTAGTGTGGCTGCTAGCCAGC
>Ga0208645_1000325_pt1 | contig 55800 bp, 50 predicted proteins | sample VirMetDEL_Sep_01_FD_184519 | JGI IMG/M metagenome (GOLD analysis project Ga0208645, IMG submission 184519) | Aqueous microbial communities from the Delaware River and Bay under freshwater to marine salinity gradient to study organic matter... | ecosystem: Environmental > Aquatic > Marine >... | reverse complement strand
GATCTTCCCGGCCATCGTCGATCGCTCGCCGCTGATCGTCGCGGTCAGCAGCGGCGGCGATGCGCCGGTGCTGGCACGCCTGATCCGCGCCAAGATCGAGACCTGGATTCCGGCTACCTACGGCCAACTGGCCAACCTGGGCAAGCGTTTCCGGGAGCGGGTCAAGCAGCTGTTCCCCGACGTGCAGCAGCGCCGTGTGTTCTGGGAGGACGTCTTTCAGGGGCAGATCGCCGAGAGCGTATTTGCCGGCAAGCCGGAAGAGGCTGAGCGTCTGCTGGAGGCCCGTGTGGCCGGCGCTGCGCCGCGTGCGTTGGGTGAGGTGTATCTGGTCGGCGCCGGTCCGGGTGATCCTGATCTGCTGACTTTCCGGGCCCTGCGCCTGATGCAGCAAGCCGACGTGGTGCTCTATGACCGGTTGGTGGCGCCGGCCATCATCGAGCTGTGCCGTCGTGATGCCGAACGCATTTATGTCGGCAAGCGCCGTGCAGATCATGCGGTGCCGCAGGAGCAGATCAATCAGTTGCTGGTCGACCTGGCTCGCGAGGGCAAGCGCGTGCTGCGTCTGAAGGGGGGCGATCCATTCATCTTCGGCCGGGGTGGTGAGGAGATCGAGCAACTGGCCGCTGAGGATATTCCCTTCCAGGTCGTGCCAGGCATTACTGCCGCTTCCGGCTGTGCAGCCTACGCAGGTATTCCGCTGACCCATCGCGATCACGCGCAATCGGTGCGCTTTATCACCGGCCACCTCAAGGATGGCAGCAGCAACCTGCCGTGGCGGGATCTGGTCGCGCCCGGGCAAACCCTGGTGTTCTACATGGGGCTGGTGGGGTTGCCGGGAATCTGCGAGCAGTTGATTGCTCACGGCCGCTCGGGCGACACGCCAGCGGCACTGGTGCAGCAGGGCACCACGCAGAATCAGCGTGTCTTCACCGGCACCCTGGAGACGCTGCCACAGCTGGTGGCCGAGCACGAAGTGCATGCACCGACTCTGGTGATCGTCGGCGAAGTGGTTACCCTGCGCGACAAGCTGGCCTGGTTCGAAGGCGCTCAGAACAGCATCTGACGGCCAGCGGCTGAAGCCTCCTTGTCGAGGCTTCAGTCAGAATATCCGCCAATCTAGCTAGCGTTGGAACACGCCTTTACCCGGCAGGCGCTGGCGATCATGCGCGCGAGTGAAATTCTGCTGTGGCCCCTTGGGAATCACTCCAGTCGGGTTGATGGTGGCGTGGCTGGCGTAGTAGTGCGATTTGATATGGGTGAAGTCCACCGTCTCGGCGATGCCTGGCCACTGATACAGCTCGCGCAGCCAGTTGGACAGATTCGGGTAGTCCTCGATACGTCGCTGGTTGCATTTGAAATGCCCGTGATAGACGGCATCGAAGCGAATCAATGTGGTGAACAGGCGAATGTCTGCCTCGGTCAGGTATTCGCCAGCCAGGTAGCGGTTTTCGCCCAGCAGGGTTTCCAGCTCATCGAGCATGGCGAACAGTTCGTCGAAGGCCTCTTCGTAGGCTTGCTGGGTGGTGGCGAAGCCTGCACGGTAAACGCCGTTGTTCACCGCCGGATAGATGCGCTCGTTCAACTGGTCGATACGCTCGCGTAGCGGTTCGGGGTAGAAGTCCAGGCCGTTACCGCTGAGTTCGTCGAACGCGCTGTTGAACATGCGGATGATTTCCGCCGATTCGTTGCTGACGATGCCACCGGTCTGCTTGTCCCACAGCACGGGCACGGTGACGCGGCCGGTGTAATGGCGGTCATCGGCGGTATAGCGCTGATGCATGTAGCCCAGGCTGTCGAGGTGATCACCGCTGGAGCCGCAGTCGCGGTCGAAGGTCCAGCCCTGTTCACGCATCAGCCAGCTCACCACCGATACATCGATCAGAGGTTCGAGCCCCTTGAGTGTGCGCAGGATCAGCGTGCGATGAGCCCAGGGGCAGGCCAGAGAAACGTAGAGATGGTAGCGCCCGGCCTCGGCCTTGAAACCGCCATCGCCGCTTGGTCCGGCGCTGCCGTCGGCAGTCACCCAGTTACGACGTTGTGCGCTCTCGCGCTGGAAGCGGCCACTGTTGCCGGTGTCGTACCACTGGTCGTGCCAGCGTCCATCGATCAACAAGCCCATAACGCTTGCCTCCGTTTTGAATGAATCTGGAGTCTAGCGTTATGAACTCGATTGAAAGGTGGAAAATGCTGGCTCAAATAATCGGCTGACTAGATTGAAGGCGTGCATCCCAGCGCAGCTGGGCTTGCTGGAACGCCTCTTCGCGGCCCAGGCCCAGCCCGCGCAGTGCGACGGCCATGGTGGCGATCACCGCCAGACGCCCGTAGGCATCATCGTGCTCGCCGCGCCAGAAGGCGCCCAGCATGGCCGGCTCGAGTCGCTCGGGTTTGACATGGCGTTGCGCTGAAAGCGCGGGCCATTCTTCGTCCCAGTCTTCACCGCCAAGCGTGCCATGCAGGTGGCAGGTGCCGTCCGGATTGGCCTCGATCTCGCCGCCTTCGCCCTTGATCACGATGGCGTGATCGCCCAGCAGGCGGCTGGCTTCGCGATGCACGGCCTGATAGCCGGGATGGAAGATGCTTTGCAGCCCACAGCGCGCGCCGAGCGGGTTGATCACTCGAGCCAGGGAATGGATCGGCGAGCGCAGGCCCAGGGTATTACGCAGGTCGATCATGCGCTGCAGCGCCGGCATCCAGTCGCCCAGGTGGCTGTAGGCCAGGTGCTGCTCATCGAGCGATTGTTCCACCGCCTGCCAGTCGTGGCAGCAGGGAATGTCCAGTTGCTCCAGCAGCTGCTCGGTATACATGCGCCCTGCAGTATGGGCGCCACCGCCATGCATGAAGATGCGCACGCCGCTGGCGGCCAGTGCCTTGACGGCCAGCAGGTACCAGGGCAGGTGACGTTTCTTGCCGGCATAGCTGGGCCAGTCCAGGTCGACCTGAATGGAAGGGGCCTTGAGGCGTGGGCGGATGGCTTCGGTGAAGCCGGCAAGCTCTTCCGCGCTCTCTTCCTTGTGCCGCAGCAGCATCAGAAAGGCGCCAAGCTGGGTGTCTTCGACCTTGCCATCGAGCAGCAGGCCCATGGCTTCACGGGCTTCCTCGCGCGTCAGGCCGCGGGCGCCGCGCTTGCCCTTGCCGAGAATGCGCACGAACTGAGCGAAGGGGTGTTCGGCGGGGGTGATCAGGTTCATAGGCAATTGGTCGGTTTCGGCAGGCCGGCGAGCTTGGCCGCGAGTTTGGCGGGTGTGCCCTTGAACAGGCGATTGAGATGCAGGCTGTTGCCTTTGTCCGTGCCTAGTTTCAGGGCTGCGTACTTGATCAGTGGGCGGTTGGCCGGTGACAGCTGGAATTCCGCGTAGAAGGCGCGCAGCAGGTCGAGGATTTCCCAGTGCTCATCGCTCAGCTGCAGTTGTTCTGCGGCGGCCAGGGCCTCGGCTACGGGGCGCGACCAGTCCTGCAGGTCGACCAGATAGCCGTCCTTGTCCAGGGCGATGTCACGTCCGGCGACGTTGAGGGCACTCATAACCAGCTGTTGACCTTGGCGTAGCGGGTGCACAGCTCGACGAACTCCGGGTAGTCGACGACCTCGGCACGCTCGGGCGCCTGCAGGGCGCGCGCGGCAAGGTCTTCGTCAAGGGCATAGAGCGCGACACTGGCGGGCATCAGTTGCAGTGCCTGCAGATTGGTGGTGCCGGGCTGCAGTGCATAGACCGCATCGCCAGTGAGCAGCAGTGCATCGCCCGCACCCAGCAGGCGCAGGCAGCTGGCCAGGCGGCTATCGGTGAACGGCGAATGAGAGAGAACATGCAGGGTGGCCATCAGAGGGTGATCACCTGATCGTAGCGGTCGAGAAGGGCGGTCAGCGCGCTGTCGTCGAGCCGCTGTACCGCCAGATTCAGTTCACTGTCGCCAAGGCCGCGTTCGCTCAGGCTGCGCTGGCTGGCATACAGCGCCTCGACACCGAACATCGGCAGAGCCTGAAGGTTGGCTCCGAGGTCTTTCTGTTGCAGCTGACCGGGTTGTTGGCCGGTGCTGAGCTGGAACACGCCGTCATCGAGAAACAGCATGCCGATGGGCAGGTCGAAGGCGCCGCCGGCCAACGCGATATCCAGCGCCTCGCGCGCGCCAGGGCCGCTCCAGGGCGCCTGGCGGCTGATGATCAACAGCGACTTGCTCATTCACTGACCTCCGAAGCAGATCAGGCGGTCGGCCTGTTGCGCGGCTTCATGCAACTGACCCAGACCGGAGAGCTCCCAGGGCGCCTCCAGGTTGGCAGCCGGCCTGGCATAACGCTGCGCCTCTGTGGCATTGAGCACGCCGCGACGCAGGGCTGCAGCGATACAGACCACGGCGTCGAGTTCGTTGGCTGCGACGAACTCGCGCCACTCACGCGGCAGATCCAGCTCGTCCTGCGGGCTGACCACGTTGCTGGCGGCACTGTGCACGCCGTCCTGATAGAAGAACAGGCGAACGATCTCGTGACCTCCGGCCAATGCAGCCTGCGCAAAGCGCAAGGCGCGACGCGAGGCGGGCAGGTGAGGGGCGGCGAACAGGGCAATGGCAAACTTCATGGGGCGTCCGACGAGGCAAAACTGGGCCAATGATAAGGCCAGGGTGCGCGGCAGACAAAGAATCACTGCAGAGCAGGTGAACACGCAGGCAAGAAAAAGCCCGCCGAAGCGGGCTTAAGGGGAACGAAGCGTTATCAGTCGTCGCCGCCCATGATGCCGAAGATCTGCAACAGGCTGATGAACAGGTTGTAGATCGATACGTACAGGCTGATGGTGGCCATGATGTAGTTGCGCTCGCCGCCATGGATGATGGCGCTGGTCTGGAACAGGATGCAGACCGAGGAGAACAGCACGAAGCCAGCGCTGATCGCCAGTTGCAGGCCGCTGATCTGGAAGAAGAAGCTGGCCACAACGGCGCCAAGCAGGACGAAGAAACCGGCGGTGATGAAGCCGCTGAGGAAGCTCATGTCCTTGCGGGTCGTCAGCACGTAGGCGGACAGGCCAAAGAACACCAGCGCGGTCATGGAGAAGGCCGAGCTGATTACTTCAGCGCCATTGGCCATGCCCATGTAGCGGTTGAGGATCGGGCCGAGGGTGTAACCCATGAAACCGGTCAGGGCGAGGGTGGATACCAGGCCCCAGGCGGAGTCGCGCAGTTTGTAGGTGAGGAAGAACAGGCCGTAGAAACCGATCAGCACCACGAAGAAGTTCGGGTAGGCCACATTGGCGCGCTGGCTGAGGAAGGCGACCAGCCCGCTGAAGGCCAGGGTGATGGCCAGCAGGCCATAGGTATTGCGCAGAACCTTGCTGACTTCCAGCTGGTCGGCCTGCGAATGATTTACTACGTAGTCTTGCTCTTGCATGGCGACGCTCCTGTGGCACAAGGTTTCCGATATCCGAATGGTCCCGATCATAACAGAGCCAGGCGAGGTGCCAAGACAGAGAGTTTGACAGCGTGTTGCGTTCCGGTAAGATTGCCGCCCGCACCGCTGCGGAGGTTGTGTAAGGCAGTCTCCGCACTCAAGAATATGGAAGCGTGGCCGAGTGGTTTAAGGCAACGGTCTTGAAAACCGTCGATGGGCAACTATCCGTGAGTTCGAATCTCACCGCTTCCGCCAATTCTCTAATTGCCTTGATGCAATTTCTGACCTTAATCTGGCGCTTGCTTTTTGACTGCCGTGCGCCAAGCTAGGTCAGCCCCTGGCTTTTTGCTAAGGTGACCGGCAAGTTCAACCTCACCGTCACTGCGCGGTGGCTGATTAGGTGCAACGAGGTGGCGATTGATTAGGGTCCTGGTGGTCGACGATCACGATCTGGTTCGCACGGGCATCACCCGCATGCTGGCCGATATCGACGGTCTGCAAGTCGTAGGTGAAGCTTGCACTGGCGAAGAAGCGCTGCTCAAGGTCCGCGAACTCAAGCCCGATGTCGTCCTGATGGACGTCAAGATGCCCGGCATCGGCGGCCTCGAAGCCACCCGCAAGCTGATGCGCAGCCATCCCGACATCAAGGTCGTTGCCGTTACCGTGTGCGAGGAAGATCCGTTCCCGACGCGCCTGTTGCAGGCCGGGGCTGCCGGATACCTGACCAAGGGCGCGGCGCTGGATGAAATGGTGCAGGCCATTCGCCTCGTATTTGCCGGGCAGCGCTATATCGACCCGCAAATCGCTCAGCAACTGGCGCTCAAATCCTTCCAGCCGCAGAGCAATGGCTCGCCATTCGACCTGCTGTCCGAGCGCGAGATCCAGATCGCTCTGATGATCGCCAACTGCCACAAGGTGCAGAACATCTCGGACAAGCTGTGCCTGTCGCCGAAGACGGTCAATACCTACCGCTACCGCATCTTCGAGAAGCTTTCCATCACCAGCGACGTCGAGTTGGCTCTGCTCGCGGTTCGCCACGGCATGGTCGACGCCGTCAGCTGATAATGTCCGACCAATTTGATCCGAGTGCCTTCCTGGCGACCTGCAGTGGTCGCCCGGGCGTCTATCGCATGTTCGATAGCGAGGCCCGCCTGCTCTACGTGGGCAAGGCGAAGAACCTCAAGAAGCGTCTCTCCAGTTATTTCCGCAAGACCGGCCAGGCACCGAAGACCGCAGCCCTGGTCGCGCGCATCGCGCAGATCGAAACCACCATCACCGCCAACGAGACCGAGGCCCTGCTGCTCGAGCAGACCTTGATCAAGGAGTGGCGGCCGCCGTACAACATCCTACTGCGCGACGATAAATCCTATCCCTACGTGTTTCTTTCCGACGGTGACTTTCCGCGTCTCGGCATTCACCGAGGCGCGAAGAAGGCCAAGGGGCGCTATTTCGGGCCTTATCCCAGTGCGCTGGCCATTCGCGAGAGCCTGAGCCTGCTGCAGAAGACCTTCCTGGTTCGCCAGTGCGAGGACAGCTACTACAAGAACCGCACGCGCCCCTGCCTGCAGTACCAGATCAAACGCTGCAAGGGTCCCTGCGTCGGTTTGGTCAGCCCGGAAGAATACGCCGAGGACGTGCGCCATTCGGTGATGTTCCTCGATGGCCGCAGCAATGCGCTGAGCGAAGAACTCTCGGTCAGTATGGAGAAGGCCTCGATGGCCCTGGAGTTCGAGCGCGCGGCTGAACTGCGTGACCAGATTTCCATGCTGCGCCGGGTACAGGACCAGCAAAGCATGGAAGGCGGCACTGGCGACGTCGATGTGGTCGCGGTGATGCTCACTCCAGGCGGCGCTTGCGTGCACTTGATCAGCGTGCGTGGTGGTCGCGTGCTGGGCAGCAAGAATTTCTTCCCGCAGGTGGCGATCGAAGAGGAGGGCGGTGATGTGCTGATGGCCTTCCTCGCCCAGTACTACCTGGGCAACGCCGAACGCGACCTGCCCAGCGAACTGATCGTCAACGTGCAGCACGAGGACTTCGCCACGCTGATCGAGGCCATCGAGTCGCTGCGCAGTCGCAGCCTCAGCATCAGTTTGCGCGTACGCGGCACACGTGCCCGCTGGCAGCAACTTGCCGTGACCAACGCCGAGCAGGCGCTAGCGGCACGCCTGGCCAACCGGCAGCACCTCGCCGAGCGTTTCGATGCGCTGGCCACCGTGCTGGAAATGGACGAACCGCCGCAGCGCATGGAGTGCTTCGATATCAGTCACTCCAGTGGCGAGGCAACGGTGGCTTCGTGCGTGGTATTCGGCCCCGAAGGTCCGCTCAAGTCCGACTATCGCCGCTTCAATATCGAGGGCGTTACCGCTGGCGACGATTACGCTGCAATGCACCAGGCGCTTACCCGGCGCTTCAGCAAGATCAAGGATGGTGAAGGCAAGCTGCCTGACGTGCTGCTGGTGGATGGCGGCAAGGGGCAACTGGCCATGGCTCGTGAGGTGCTGCAGGAGCTGGCGGTGCCGGATCTGATTCTGCTTGGCGTAGCCAAGGGGACGACGCGCAAGCCTGGCCTGGAAGTGCTCTATCTGAATGACGCCGAGCACGAGTTCACCTTGCCAGGCAATTCGCCGGCATTGCACCTGATTCAGCAGATACGCGACGAATCGCACCGTTTCGCGATTACCGGGCACCGAGCACGTCGTGGCAAAACACGACGCACCTCGACGCTCGAGGAAGTGGCAGGGATCGGCCCGAAACGGCGACGCGAGCTTCTCAATCACTTTGGCGGTCTGCAGGAATTGTCCCGTGCCAGTGCTGAAGAAATCGCCAAAGCACCAGGAATCAGTAAAAAGCTCGCCGAGTTGATTTATGACACTCTGCACAGCGAGTAGAATGCCCGCTCACCTCGCAGCCTAGTTGTGCCGATGAACATCCCCAACTTGCTTACCGTGCTCCGGGTCGCACTGATCCCGGTCTTCATCCTGCTGTTCTATTTGCCGTTCTCCTGGAGTTACTGGGCTGCCAGCGGAGTCTTCGCCGTTGCCGCCGTGACCGACTGGCTCGACGGCTACCTGGCGCGTCGCTGGGAGCAGGGTACGCCTTTCGGTGCCTTCCTCGACCCGGTGGCCGACAAGCTGATGGTGGCGGTCGCGCTGGTACTGCTGGCGGCAGAGCACTCCAATCTCTGGCTGACGCTGGCTGCGGCGATCATCATCGGTCGCGAGATCGTCGTATCCGCTCTGCGTGAGTGGATGGCCGAGATCGGCGCTCGGGCGCATGTTGCCGTGTCCAACCTGGGCAAGTGGAAAACCGCGGCGCAGATGCTGGCGCTGGTCATCCTGCTGGGCAATCCGCCGGTGTTCACCTTCTGGGTCGTGTTCGGATACGTACTGCTGGTAGTTGCCGCAGTGCTGACATTGTGGTCCATGCTGCAGTACCTGCTGGCCGCCTGGCCGCACCTGAGCACCACGTCGGAAAAGAAATAAGTATTTTTGAATCAAAGGGTTGACGGCGCGCTTCGATTCTATAGAATGGCGCCCGTCGACAAGACAAGCGGGAATAGCTCAGTTGGTAGAGCACGACCTTGCCAAGGTCGGGGTCGCGAGTTCGAGTCTCGTTTCCCGCTCCAGATTTACACGAGTCGCCAAGGCGGCTCGTTTGCTTCATGGCTGAGTTGCAGAGTGGTTATGCACCGGATTGCAAATCCGTGAACGCCGGTTCGATTCCGACCTCAGCCTCCAATCTAAAAGGCCTCGTAGATCCATGATTTACGAGGCCTTTTTCATTCTCCCTGGCGGCCTTTGCATGCCTTGCGAGGACGTGGAGGGCTGTATATAGTCCGGCCTTCGCACAGCGCTACCGCCCGAATGGCGAAATCGGTAGACGCAGGAGACTTAAAATCTCTCGCTCGCAAGGGCGTGCCGGTTCGAGTCCGGCTTCGGGCACCATTCATCTGTTTCTAGCAGTCTCTATAAGTCTACGAAACCCATCTAAAACGGCCCTCTTGGCCGGTTTTGTTGTTTATGGCTGTCTCTGTACATATCCCGATTTTAGGAATAAAAATGGGGATACGCCGGTTCGGTAAGGAAAACGTATTCCTATGGCACGCCCAGTCATCCCGCTGACAGACCCTAAATGCGAGGCAGCCAAGCCGCGCGAGAAGGAATACAAGCTCTTCGACGGCCAGGGGCTCTACCTGGCGATCAAGCCCAGCGGCGCCAAGACATGGCGCTTCAAGTTCACTCGGCCTGATGGCCGAGCTGGGCTGGCCACCTTCGGTAACTATCCAGCCCTCACGCTCAAGTCTGCGCGTGATCGGCGTGCTGCTGCCCTAGTGTAGTGGTCAACCCATCCCGGACAGTGGGCCGAAGTTTTTCTTCGGCCACCGCAGGCGGTAGCCCATCGTTGAATTGATGTGGCCTGATCCAGTTGTAGCGGTGCATCAGGTACCGTCGAGGCCAGGCATGCGCGCTTCCCTGTTCAGGCGCTCGACCAGCTCGTCCAGCGTCAGGCTGCCGAGGTTGTCGCCAGCACGGCTGCGCAGGGTGACGCGCCCCTCGGCCTTTTCCTGTTCGCCGATCACCAGCAGGTAGGGCACCTTGTGCAGGGTCGCTTCGCGGATCTTGTAGCCGATCTTCTCGTTGCGCAGGTCGGCAGCGGCCCGCAGGCCGGCGCGCTTGAGGCGGGTCAGCACCTGGCGGGCATAGTCGTTCTGCCCTGCGCTGATAGTCAGCACGGCGGCTTGCTGCGGGGCCAGCCACAGGGGGAACAGCGCGCTGTAATGCTCTATGAGGATGCCGGTGAAGCGTTCCAGCGAGCCGAACAGGGCGCGATGCAGCATCACCGGGCGCTCGCGCTCGCCCTGCTCGTTGACGTAGCTGATATCGAAGCGCTCGGGCAGGTTGAGATCCACCTGCAGGGTGCCGCACTGCCAGTCGCGGCCAATGGCGTCACGCAGGACGAACTCCAGCTTCGGCCCGTAAAAGGCACCTTCGCCGGGGTTGAGCCGGTAGTCGATGTTCATGCGCTGCAGGGCGCCGGATAGTGCGCCCTCCAGTTGATCCCAGGTGGCGTCGCTGCCGATGCGGCTGGCCGGACGGGTGGAGAGTTTCACTGCCACCTCGTCGAAGCCGAAGTCGCGGTAGATGGCGAACACCAGGGCGATGGTGTCGGCGCATTCCTGTTCCATCTGCGCGGTGGTGCAGAAAATGTGCGCATCGTCCTGGGTGAAGTGGCGCACGCGCAGCAGGCCGTGCAGCGCGCCGGATGGCTCGTAGCGGTGTACCTTGCCGAATTCGGCCATGCGCAGCGGCAGCTCGCGGTAGCTCTTCAGGCCGCGGGCATAGAGGGCCACGGCGCCGGGGCAGTTCATCGGCTTGAGGGCGAACACGCGCTCATCTTCGGTGGTGGTGCTGAACATGGCCTCGCGGTAGTTGAACCAGTGCCCGGAGGTTTCCCACAGGCTGCGATCCATCACGTCGGGGGTATTGACCTCGACATAGCCGGCGGCGTCCTGCCGTTGGCGCATGTACTGGATCAGTTGCTGGAACAGCGTCCAGCCCTTGGGGTGCCAGAACACCGAGCCGGGGGCGCAATCGTCGAAATGGAACAGGTCGAGCTGGGCGCCGAGCTTGCGATGGTCGCGTTTGCCGGCTTCCTCCAGGCGAGTCAGGTAGGCCTTGAGTTCCTTCGGCGTAGCCCAGCAGGTGCCGTAAATGCGTTGCAGCGCGGCGTTTTTGGCATCGCCGCGCCAGTAGGCACCGGCCACCTTGGTCAGTTTGAACGCCTGTAGGTGGCCGGTGCGCGGAATGTGTGGGCCACGGCAGAGATCCTCGAAATCGCCCTGGCGATACAGCGACAGCACTTCGCCGGCTGGAAGGTCGCGGATCAGCTCGGCCTTGTAATGCTCGCCCTGGGCCTCGAAGTGGGCGATGGCTTGGTCGCGCGGCAGTTCGCGACGACTGACCGGCAGGTCGGCGGCGGCCAGTTCGAGCATGCGCGCCTCGATGCGCTGCAGATCATCGGGGGTGAAAGGGCGCTCGAAGGCAAAGTCGTAGTAGAAGCCGTCCTCGATCACTGGGCCGATGGTTACCTGAGCACTCGGGTATAGCTGCTTGACCGCCATGGCCAGCAGGTGCGCGCAGGAATGACGCAGCAGCGCCAGGCCTTCGGGGTCGCGGGCGGTGATCAGGCTAAGACGGGCATCTCTATCTATTCGTGCGCTGGTGTCCACCAGCCGGCCATCCAGGCGACCGGCCAATGCCGCCTTGGCCAGACCGGGGCCGATATCGGCGGCCACCTCGGTGACGCTCAGGGGCTGGGGATACTGACGCTGGCTGCCGTCGGGCAGGGTAATGCTGGGCATGGGGTTTCTCTGATCGGGGGCGGTAATGGGTTAATCGTGTCGATAGCGCAGCGGCAAGCCCTGGCAATCGTCTTGCACCTGGCCGGCATGCCAGGCCAGTTGCCCGGAGACGAAGGTGCTGCGCACAGCGTGGCGGAAGGTGCGGCCCTTAAACGGCGTCCAGCCGCAGTGGGCGAGTATCGGGTCGGCCTCCACCGGACGCGGCTCGTCCAGGCGTTCGACCAGGGTCAGGTCGGCCCAATAGCCTTCGCGCAGGTAGCCGCGCTGGTCGATGGCGAAGCGCTCGGCCACGGCGTGGCTGGTCTTTTCCACCAGCGTCGGTAGCGGCAGCAGCTCGTCGGCCACCAGCTCCAGCAGCGACGGCAGGGCGTGCTGCACCAGTGGCAGGCCGGATGGCGCCTGCAGGTAGGGGCGCTGCTTCTCGTCCCAGGTATGCGGTGCGTGGTCGCTGCCGATGATGTCCAGGCGCCCGCACAACAGCGCCTGGCGCAGGGCCTCACGGTCGGAGCGGCTCTTGATCGCAGGGTTGCATTTGATCAGGTGGCCGAGCTCGGCGTAGTCGCGGTCATCGAAGTGCAGGTGGTGGGCACAGACTTCCGCGGTGATCTGCTTGCCAGCCAGTGGACCGGGCTGGAACAGCCTCAGCTCGCGCGCCGTGGTGATGTGCAGTACGTGCAGGCGTGTGCCATGACGGCGTGCCAGGTTCACCGCCAGGCTGGAGGACTGGTAGCAGGCCTCGGCGTCGCGGATCGCCGGGTGCTCGCTTGCGGGGATGTCCTCGCCGTAGCGCGCCTGCCACTGCGCCTCGCGCTCACGGATGCGCGGGGTGTGTTCGCAATGGCTCAGCAGCAGCGTCGGGCAGTCGCGGAACAGGCGCTCCAGCGCCGCCGGATCGTCGACCAGCATATTGCCGGTGCTGGCGCCCATGAACACCTTCACTGCCGCCACGCGGTTGGGGTCGAGCGCGGCGACGCGGTCGAGGTTGTCGTGGCTGACACCGAAGTGAAAGCCGTAGTTGACCCGCGAGCAGTTGGCGGCGCGTTGTTCCTTGGCCGCCAGCGCTTCAAGCGTCAGGGTCGGCGGGTTGGTGTTGGGCATGTCCATGACGCTGGTGATGCCACCGGCCACTGCCGCGCGCGATTCCGTGGCGAAGCTGCCCTTGTGCGGCGCGCCGGGGTCGCGAAAATGCACCTGATCATCGATCATGCCGGGCAGCAGGTACTGCCCGGCGGCGTCGAGCAAGGCTTCGCTAGGCAGGTGGGTGAGGCTGCTGGCGATGGCGTCGATGCGGCCCTGACGGATGCGCAGGTCGGCCTCGAATACGCGGCCCTCGTTGACCAGGCGAGCATGACGGATCAGCACGTTCAAAACTCGTTCTGCAGGGCCTTGTAGCCCCGCACCAGGTCGATATTGGTGCGTGCCACGTCCTCGGAGAACTCGCTGGCCGAGACGCTGACGCGCGGCAGGCTGGCGAGGTCGGTCTTCGGCCCGATGCGTTGGGTGGAGGTGACGTGGAAGCCTGCCGGCAGGTCGCAGCCATCGACCACGGCGTTGTGCCGCACCACGCAGCCATCGCCGACCGCACAGTTGAACAGCACGCTGTTGAAGCCGATGAACACCCGGCTACCGACGCTGCACGGGCCATGGATGATGGAGCGGTGGGCGATGGATGTGTGCTCGCCGATGGTCACTGCTGCACCGGATTTGGAGTGGATCACCACGTCGTCCTGGATATTGGAGTTGGCGCCGATGACGATGGGTTGCATGTCGCCGCTGGCGTCCACCTCATCGGCGCGGATCACCGCGTAGGGGCCGACGAAGACGTTGTCGTGGATGATCACTTTGCCGCAGATGATCGCGGTCTTGTCGACGTAGGCGGACTCGGCGATGACCGGCAGGTGGCCGGAGGGGTTCTTGCGGATCATGGTCGCTCCTTGGGCGAGGGCTCGGGCACCGGGTCGTAGCCGCCCGGATGCCAGGGATGACAGCGCAGCAGTCGGCGCAGGCTCAGCCACAGACCGCGCAGCGCACCGTGCTTTTCCAGGGCCTCGATGGCGTAGTGCGAGCAACTGGGGTGAAAGCGGCAGCGCGGCCCGAGCAGCGGGCTGATCAGGTACTGGTAGAGGCGCACCAGGGCGATGGCCAGGCGCTTCATACCGGCTGGCTCAGGGTGACGGTCAGGCGCTCGCCGTCCAGTGCGTTGTAGAAGCAGCTAGGCCGCCCGGTGTGGCAGGCCGGGCCGAGCTGTTCGACCTTGAGCAGCAGGGCGTCGCCGTCGCAATCGAGGTGAGCACTGATCAGGCGCTGGCGATGACCGCTGGTTTCGCCCTTGCGCCATAGCTGCTGGCGCGAACGCGACCAGTAGCAGACCTGGCCGCTGGCCAGGGTTTCTTCCAGTGCGGTGCGATTCATCCAGGCCAGCATCAGCACCTCGCTGTCGTCGTGGCGCTGGGCGATGGCGGCAATCAGGCCATCGGCGTTCCAGGGCATGGCATCGAGCACCTCGGCCAGCGGGCGGCTATGGCCACGCCGGGCCTGCTCCAACTCGTGCCACAGGCTCATGGCTGCAGCGCCGCCAGCAGGGTGTCCATGTTGTACTTGAACATCCCCAGGTAGGTGCTGGCGGGGCCTGCGCTGGCCAGGGCATCGGAGTACAGCGTGCCACCCACCTTGGCGCCGGACTCAGCGGCGATCTGTTGGATCAGACGCGGGTCACGGATGTTCTCGACGAAGATGGCTTTCACGCCGTCAGCGCGGATTTGCCGGATCAGCCCGGCCACAGTGGCGGCTGAAGGTTCGTCCTCCGTGCTCAGGCCTTGGGGCGCGATGAAGTTCAGGCCATAGGCCTTGCCCAGGTAGCCGAAGGCATCGTGGCTGGTGATGATGCTGCGTTGCGCTGACGACAGATTGCCCAGCTTGGCCTTGGCTTCGTCGAGCAGGCTGCGAACCTGCGCCAGGTAGGCATCACGCCGGGCCTGGTAGTACGCGGCGTTGTGCGGATCGGCCTGGCTCAGCGCTCGGGTGATGTTCTGCACGTAGATTTCGGCATTGGCCAGGTTCTGCCAGGCATGCGGGTCGGCCACGCGCTGGCCGTCCTCGTCGAGTGTCAGCGGCAGCACGCCGGTGCTGGCGTCGATGCGCGTACCGGGCGCCTCGCCGCTGGCAATCAGGCGATCGAGCCAGGGTTCGAAGCCCAGGCCATTGGCAATGATCAGGTCGGCGTCGAGAACGGCCTTGGCGTCCCGTGCGGTGGGTTGGTAGACGTGCGCATCGGCATCGGCGCCCACCAGGTTGTAAAGCTCGAGCTTGTCAGCGCCGATCTGCCGGGTCATGTCGGCCAGGATGCTGAAGCTGGTCACCACCTTGATCTTGTCCTCGGCGCTTGCGCAGAGGGCAAGGCTCAGGGTCAGCAGGGCAAGCAGAATGCGCATGGTTGTTCCTCAATGAGTGGGGGATAAACGGGGGCGACGGCGCAGCAGGCCATTGCGCGGGCCGAGCAGGACCGAGCCGCTGTAGGCCAGGCCGGCGAGCAGTACGATGCAGGGGCCGCTGGGCAGATTGCTGTAGTACGACAGCAGCAGCCCCAGCCAGACACAGGTAGCGCCGATGAGAACGGTCAGCAGCAACATGCTCGGTAGGTGGCGGCTCCAGAACTGGGAGGCAGTGGCCGGTAGCATCATCAGGCCGACCACCATGAGGGCGCCGATGGCCTGAAAGCCGATCACCAGGTTGAGCACCACCAGGGTCAGGAACAGGCCGTGGGCGACGGCGCCGAAGCGGCTGACACTGGCGAGAAAGAGCGGGTCGAGGCTGTCCATCACCAGCCAGCGGTAGATCAGCGCCAGTACGATCAGGCTGACGCTGGACACCAGCAGCATGCCATCGAGGGTGGGCGGATCGACGGCCAGCACCGAGCCGAACAACAGGTGCAAGAGGTCGAGTTTCTTGCTGGCCAGCCCCAGCAGGAGGACGCCGCTGGCCAGTGAGATGGGGTAGATGGCGGCCAGGCTGGCATCCTCGCGCAGGCCGGTACGGCGGGTGACCCAGGCGGCAAGGCCGGCCATGCCGAGCCCGGCGATCAGGCCACCAAGGGTCAGGGCCGGCAGGCTCAGGCCGAAGAGCCAGAAGCTCAGCGCCGCGCCGGGCAGAATGCCGTGGCCGATCGCATCGCCCATCAGGCTCAGGCGCCGCAGCACCAGGAATACCCCCAGCGGCCCGGCGCTGGCGGCCAGGGCCACACCACCGATCAGGGCGCGCCGCATGAAGGCGAATTCGACAAATGGACTCCACAACAGCTCCATGTTCAGGCCACCTTCTCCAGTCCGGAGCGGCGTGTGAGCAACTCTCTGATAGGGGCATATCGGCAGCCGCTGGCTGCTACAAGTAGGGCATTCCCCAGGCGTTGATTCAGACTGTCGAGGGCATGGCTGACGATGAGCAGGGTGCGGCCTTGTGCCTGCCAACGTTGTATGTGCTGCCAAAGCAGGGCGATGCCAGACTCATCAAGGGCTGCTTCTGGTTCGTCGAGCAGTAGCAACTGGGCATCGGTCAGGCTCAAGCGGGCGAGCAGGGCACGTTGCAGTTCACCACCGGAAAGCGCCCGCAGGCTGTGCTGTTGCAGATGCTCCAAGTCCCAGTCCCGCAATACCTGTTGTAATCGCTCGCGGCGCTGCGGTCGACCGAGAGTGCTGCGCCACAGGCCGGCACTGACCAGATCTTGCAATTTGATCGGAAACTGCCGATCCAGGGCTTGTTGTTGCACTAGGTACGCAATGCCACCCCGGCGCGCAACGCCCAGTTCGATATGGCCGCTGAGGGGGTGTTCGATACCTGCGATGACCTTGAGCAAACTGCTTTTTCCAGATCCATTGCTGCCAATTACGGCCGTCAGGCTCGCACGCGGCAGGTGCAGATCGAGAGGAAACCTGCAGTGGGGGCCGGCCGGCCCCCACTGCAGGTTTCGACAGGTGATCATCTATCGACTCCAATTCCAGCTGCGCTGTGGCACCGCATTGCCCGCATGTTCAGGTTTACCGGGCACCGAGTGGCGGTGCGCAAGGTGGCGCGGTGAGCAGAGGTGGGGCCGGATTTAACCCGCCCAGGGAGGCCATTTTCTCGCAGCCGGAAAGTTCGCATCGTGGATCTCAGTTACATTACAGATATGCACACGTTATAACATTTCATTTGATGGGTGTAAGCCATCATTCCTGGCGGGGCGGTAACTATTCATTGATCTCATGCCGGAGCTAGGCTAATTGCGAAGCGTAAGCAAACGTTCGTTCAACGAGCCTCGTATTGCTCGCGATAGGCTTTCGGGGTGACGCCCAGATGCCGCTGAAACACTCTTCGCATGTGATCTTCCGAGCTAAAACCACACTGGGCTGCGATGCGTTTCAAAGCATTATCGCCATCGGCCAGCAAACGTCTTGCGCGTTCAAGTCGTGCCTGTTCGATGAATTCAGAAGGAGAGCGCCCGGTCTGTCGCTGAAATACGCGTCGCAGATTGCGACCGCTCATGTTCGCCTGACCAGCCAGTGCTTCAAGGCCGAGCTCTTGGTCCAGGTTCTGCAGTATCCACAGCTGCAGTCTCCTGATCCCTGCGTGCGGCGTCATCTGGCTGTCGAGGTGCTGACTGAATTGAGACTGACCGCCTGGTCGTTTCAGATAGACGACCAGCTCCCGGGCAATGCTCAAGGCCAAGTCCTGGCCAAGATCCTGTTCGACCAGCGCCAGGCTCAGATCAATGGCTGCCGATACACCCGCACATGTCCAGATGCGTCCGTTCTGAATGAATATGGCATCGGCATTGACGTTGATGGCCGGAAACTCCGTCGACAGCCTGCTGGCCACGCTCCAATGGGTCGTTGCGTCCAGGCCGTCGAGGATGCCCGCCTGCGCGAGGAAGAACGCGCCGGAGCAGACACCTACCAGCCTCTCTATGCGTCCTGCTGCATGCCTGCACCAATCGACAATAACGCGATTTTGATGCACCGCCGGACCGATGTCCCGAGCTCCGACGACTAAGGCTGTGTGTGGTAGCCCTCCATCGCGCAGGGCTTGGGCATCCAGCCTGATCAACGAATCGGATTGAACCGGCCCCTGTTCGGGGGCTATCAGGTGAATGTCATAGAGGGGAGGGGCACCTTTGTTCTTCAGCTGCGCATTGGCGTAATCGAAAACTGTAAGCGCGCCTACAGCCTCCAGCGATTTGAATCCTGGATAAATGATGATGTGTATGCGATGAGAGGCTGGTGCGTCGATGAGCCTCATTGGCGGTTCCTTAACGGTGTTTAGCGGACAGACTGCGAATGAATATGGCCAACCTTCCGTGCTTGGACTGGCAGGCGTTATCGAGGGCTGTATCGTTCGGGGCGTTATAACATAACGGAGACAGTCCAATGAAAACACGTGCCGCTATCGCCTGGGGGCCCAACCAGCCACTGGAGTTCGAAGAAGTCGATCTAGAGGGGCCAAAGGACGGCGAGGTACTCGTCCGCATCGTGACCACAAGCCTGTGCCATACGGATGTCTTTACCCTCTCCGGGCGCGACCCGGAAGGGAAGTTTCCTTGCATCCTGGGTCATGAAGGAGTGGGCATCGTTGAAGACGTTGGCAGAGGCGTTACCTCTGTCAAGCCAGGCGACCATGTCATTCCCCTTTACACCCCGGAAGATCCGAACTGTCCCTTTATCAAGTCAGGGAAAACCAACCTCTGCCAATCGATTCGCAAGACTCAGGGCGAAGGTCTGATGCCGGATGGCACGAGTCGTTTTTCCTACAAGGGGAGAACGATTTTCCACTACATGGGGACATCTACTTTTAGCGAGTACACCGTGCTGCCGGAAATTGCAGTGGCCAAGATCGACCCTGCTGCACCCTTAGCCAAAGCGTCGATCATGGGCTGTGCGATTCCTACCGGTATCGGCGCTGTGCGCAACACCGCCAAGGTCCGCCCGGGTGACACTGTTGCCGTATTTGGCCTTGGCGCTGTTGGAATGGCTGTGATTCAAGGCGCTGTGTTGCAAGGCGCCGGTCGCATCATCGGGATTGACGTGAATCCTGGCAAGTTCCCACTGGCTATGTCGCTCGGAGCAACGGAGTGCGTGAATCCAAGGGATTATCGCGAGCCGCTGCAGAACATCATTATCGACATGACCAATGGCGGTGTGGACTTTTCTTTCGAATGCGTCGGCAATGTGGAGTTGATGCGAGCCGCCCTGGAGTGCTGCCACAAGGGGTGGGGCGAGAGCATCATCATCGGCGTAGCCGGTGCTGGGGAAGAGATCGCCACGCGCCCCTTCCAGCTCGTTACCGGCCGGGTCTGGAAAGGTAGCGCATTTGGTGGCGTTCTGGGGCGCTCGGAACTCCCTGGAATGGTCGATGAGTGGCTGCGCGGAGAAATCAACGTCGATCCCTACATCACGCACAACATGGATCATGAAACCTTGAATCACGCGTTTGACTTGCTCAAACGTGGCGAAGCCATTCGCTCGGTGATCCATTATCGAGAGCGCGAGACGCTGAGCCATGACCTGCCAGGAGTCATTCTCGATCGTAGTGGGCGTGTTATTCCCAAACCTTAGCAAAGCCTCATGTGCGAGTCAGTCCCGCCATAGGTGGGGCTGACTAGTGCTTTGAGGTAGTTGTGTCTCAGGGCTGGTAATTACTACAGAGGTTGCGGTGTTATTCCATTGGGGAATGCATGGGTGCAAAAAAAATCTTCCAAGGTCAGTATCAAATGGTGTTTTGTGTCTTATGTAATTAAAGTTCGGCGCTGGATTGGCTTTAGTATATTTCTGATCGGTTGGGCAATCATCATTAGGTGTGCCTTGGTGTAAGGAACATTCTCTCTATTGATGAGGGGTTTTCACTTCGTTGAAGGCTACGCGATCTACTCAGTGGTAGCAGCCGGTTTCGGCGTTATTCTCGTAAAAAGGTACTTTCGAGCAAGTCAAGTTGCTTACCTAGTGGCGAAGCTTTGTGGGTGCATATTGTCGTTCTTGCCCGAGGCTACAGTTTATTCGGTAGGCATCGAAAGATCACAATATCGCCCTTTAAAATACAGTAAAGGACGTGCAACTACATTTTCTTGAACGTGTAACGCTTTTACTTCACCAATCACGATCAGATGATCGCCGGCGACATGCTCGGCGTGAATCTCGCAATCTAGCCAGTGCAGACTATTGTCAATGATTGGATTGCCCAGTGGTGATGCGTGCCACTCTACGTCGTTCCACTTGTCAGCGCCTTGTCGAGCGAAGGTATTGGATATTTCGGCCTGTTCGCCTGACAGGATGTTGACTGCAAATCGACCTGCCCGGCGAATTTTGGGGTAGCTGTATGAGTTGGCCATTACACTGAATGAGACCAGTGGCGGGCTCATCGACACACTGTAGAACGACTGGCAAGTGAAGCCGAGCGGCTCATTGTCGATAATCGATGTAATGACCGTGATACCGGATGCATAGTGTCCGAGCGCTTCGCGAAAGCGCAATGGTTCGATTGCATTGCAAGGGAGTGACATGGTAAAGCCTGAATATTAGGTGCTACTCGAAAGTGCTGGGGAGAACCTGAAGTAGCTTGTTATTTTCAAGTGTTGCTACTTTGGAAATATGGCCAGTCGATCAGTTACGACAGGCCATATTTCATCCAGTATATCCAGTGTTAGCTCAGCTGTTAGGCGGAGAGCTCTCGGCGGACGATCTCTGCGCCGGCACTCAATGCATTCAGCTTGCCTCTGGCGACTCGACGAGACAGTGGTGCCATGCCGCAGTTGGTGCAAGGACAAAGTTTGTCGGCGTCTACGAACTGAAGCGCTTTGCGTAGAGTGTTGGCCACTTCTTCAGGTGTCTCGATGGTGTTGGTTGCCACGTCAATGGCACCGACCATCACTTTCTTTCCGCGAATGAGCTCGAGCAACTCCATCGGCACGCGAGAGTTCTGGCACTCCAGCGAGATGATGTCGATGTTCGACTTCTGCAGTTTGGGGAAGACTTCTTCATACTGGCGCCACTCTGAGCCGAGCGTCTTCTTCCAGTCAGTATTGGCCTTGATGCCGTAGCCATAGCAAATATGCACGGCCGTCTCGCACTTCAGTCCTTCGATAGCTCGTTCTAACGTAGCAATACCCCAGTCATTGACCTCGTCGAAGAACACATTGAATGCAGGCTCATCGAACTGAATGATGTCAACGCCTGCCGCTTCCAGTTCCCTGGCTTCCTGATTGAGAATCTTCGCGAATTCCCACGCCAGCTTTTCACGGCTTTTGTAATGCCCGTCGTAAAGCGTGTCGATCATGGTCATGGGGCCAGGCAGGGCCCACTTGATAGGCTGATTGGTTTGCTGACGCAAAAACTTGGCATCTTCAACAAACACAGGTTTTGAGCGACTGACTGCTCCTACAACCGATGGCACGCTCGCGTCATAGCGGTCGCGGATTCTAACGGTCTCACGCTTCTCGAAATCGACACCGTCGAGGTGCTCAATAAAGGTAGTGACGAAATGTTGGCGAGACTGTTCACCATCACTGACGATATCGATACCTGCTTGTTGTTGCTCTTGCAGCGACAAACGCAGCGCGTCCTGCTTACCTTCAGTCAGTTCTTCATCTTGCAGTTTCCAGGGAGACCAAAGCGTTTCTGGCTGTGCAAGCCAGGAGGGTTTGGGCAAGCTGCCGGCAGTCGACGTAGGCAATAATTTATTCATTATGGACAACCTTGTATTCTGGTAAATCAGAGGCCGCAGCTAGCGGACCATTGTTCAAGAACGGCTTGGTAAGGCTTGATGAAATGTTGCTCAGTGAACCGGCCTTGCTCAACAGCCAGCCGGTTACGCTCTTCGCGGTCGTAAACCACGCGAGTCAACGAGTGATCTTGGTTCTTCAAGTTTGGCTGATAACGTTGTCCGGCTGGAGCATTGGCGTTATAGATTTCTGGGCGGTAAATTTTTTGGAACGTTTCCATAGTGCTGATGGTACTTATCAACTCAAGGGCGGTGTAGTCATTGAGCAAATCACCAAAGAAATAGAATGCTAATGGCGCAGCGCTGCCGGAAGGCATGAAATAACGAACCTGCAAGCCCATCTTCTTGAAGTAGCTTTCCGTCAAGGATGACTCATTGGGTTGATATTCAAACCCAAGTACAGGGTGCTGATTCTCAGTGCGACGATAGACTTTATTGTCCGACACGCTGAGGCAGATAACAGGCGGCTTGCTGAAGTTCTGCTTGTAAGCTTCAGAATTAACAAAATGCTTGAAAAGCTTTCCGTGCAAATCACCGAAGCCGTCTGGAATGCCGAATGTTGGTTGGCTTTTGTTGTGCTCCAGCAACAGCACGCTAAAGTCATAATCCCGAACGTAAGAGGAGAAGTTGTTGCCGACAACGCCCTCTATACACCTGTTGGTTTTTTTATCGAAAATGCTGGTTTTCAATACCTCAATCGCAGGAAAGGTATTGTCATTAGCCTCGGAGCTGACATTCATTTCGACGGAGATAATGTCGAGCTCAACGGAATAACGATCACCCTGAGGGTTATCCCATTGCGCCAGGGCATTGAAACGATTGTCAATCATCCTTAGCGCGTTGCGCAGGTTATCTTGACGGTACTGCCCTCGAGCCAGGTTGGCAAAATTTGTAGTGAGGCGGGTACTGTCTGATGGCTGGTAGTTCTCATCAAACCGAATACTCTTGACGGTAAATGTAAATTCTTGACTCATCTCGAACCGACCTAATATTCAATACAGCCCTGAGTTCGTTTTGACGCTTCAGGGTTTCCGATTGGTTTTTCTGTGCTGCTCGAAGCAGGGAGGACTGCATTTTAGGTAGCGCGCTGCTTGAACAGAACTGATCTTATTTCACCCGATCATTAGCTGTCCTCATGATCAAAAGCGTCGCTAAAGCGCTCATGCCATTACCGCGAAAACGCGATTTGCTCTCACTGTGCGAGGTTATGGCTGCTTGCCCTGCCTAAGAACGTCAAGGCGAACAAACGAGTGGCTTTCTCGCTGATAGATGTCGGTATGCGCATACGCCACAACCCGCCCATAGCGCCGGGTGACGCTAGAGCGAGTTTTTCTGACGTTCTGAATGATTGCGGGCGCCTCGTCGCCAACCGGTTCTATTGTTTGCTTTGCTTGGGAAATCGCGCCGTGCGACTGGTTGAACGGCACACTGTGCTGCTCAGTAAAACGGACGTTCTCGTCCTTGCGCAGCAGGTATTCCTTCTGCGAGTTGATGTTGGGGTTGTAGAAAAAGATGGTGTAGTCGATGCCGGACACCGTGACCGCCTCCATCACTTCGCCGGAACAAGGGCCATCATCTCCCTACCGCGTGGTGGCCGGGGTGACTCTCTTGCCGTTGTCGGCTGGCTCGATGCTGGTCTCGCCATGTGGGTAGATGCGCGCCACGCAGAAGGCGCATAGCGCCAACACTGCCGGGCACAGGGCCAGAATGGCGAAGCTTCTGACCACCGGCAGACCGCTGTTGAGTACATAGGCACCCAGCAAGGGGCCGAGAATCGAACCGACCTTGCCCACCGAGGCGGCCCAGCCAGCGCCATTGGCGCGAATCGCGCTGGGGTAGAAGATTCCGGCGATACTGGTGATCCCGTAATGGCTGCCTTTGACGAAGATCGCCCCGATCAGACTGAGTGCGATGAAGGCGTTGCCCTGCAATTCAGCGACCCCCAATACCAATAGGAAGGGCAACGACAGCAATGGGTAGATCATCACCGCATAGGGTCCCTTGCGGTCGACGAAGCGCATCAATAGCAGGCCGGCCATGGCGCCGCTGAAGGAGGCGAAGGAGCTTACCCAGGAGGCTGTGCCGCGATCGAAACCGGCGTAGGTGTATACCAGCGGACTCCACGAGGCGAGAAAGTACATGGCCATGGAGCTGACCCCGAAGCCGATCCAGATCATCGGGGTGACCCATTTCAGTTTTCCGGCGAATAGCTGGCCGACTCGGAACGAACGCTGGCCGAGATCGATTTCGTCGCCAAGGATGTAACGGTCATCCGCGCGTAGATCCAGGTCGGGATCGAGACGCTTGAGGATGTTCGCGACCTTCTCCGGTTGACGCTGCTTGCTAACCAGAAAGCGGAGTGACTCGGGCAGGGCAAACAGAAGCAGCACGGCGGAAGCCAGGGTAGCGCCACCGCCGAGCAGGAACACGCTTTGCCAGCCGTACTGCGGTGCCAGCCAGACGCTCAGCGGGCCAGCCATGGCGCCGCCCAGGCTGAAGCCGACCATGATGATGGTCACTACCGTGGAGCGATAGCGTTTGGGTACGAACTCGATGTTCAATGCCCAGCACAGGGGCAGCATGGCGCCAAGCGCGAAGCCATTGAAAAAGCGCAGCGCCAACAACGCCTCATAGCTGCCCGCCAGGGTGAACAGCAGCGTCAGAAAGCCGAAGGCAAAGGTCGACAGGATGATGGTCGGGCGGCGACCGATACGGTCGCCCAGATAACCGAAGAAGAAACCGCCGAGCATCATGCCGAAAAGGCCTATGGAAAACACATTGCCCAGTTGCAGCTTGTCCAGCCCGATGTCATCGGCCATGTAGGACGCGGTGTGCGACAGCATCAGCAGGTCGAAGCCATCGAGAAAGGTGATCAGTATCGAGACGGCGATCACCCCGTAGTTGAAGCGCGTGAGTTTGCGGCCCTCGATCAGGGCGGCAACGTCGATGGTGCGAGGAGTTGTCATTGTTATTCTCCATGGCTGCCTGGCTCTGCGTGAGCGGAGCCAGGCGGGTCGATCACCAGAATTTCAGGGTGTAGGCGACGATCAGGCGGTTCTCGTCCAGATCCTGGGTCAGCCCGTTGCCGGAGCGGAAGGTGACGTTGCGCCAGCGCATGTTGACCCCTTTGAGCGGCCCGCTCTGGATGATATAGGCGAGGTCGGTGTCGCGTTCCCATTCGCGGCCGTTGCGTACCGCACCTCTGTGGATATCGCTGCCGGCAACGTAGCGCGTCATGAAGTACAGGCCGGGAATCCCCATGCCGACGAAGTCGTACTCGTAGCGCAGTTGCCAGGATTTTTCGTTGATCTTGGTGAAGGGGTTGAAGGTCACCAGGTTGGCTACGTAGGGCGTGCCGGTATCGACTACCGGGAATGCGCTGTCACCGGAAAGCCGTTGGAAAGCGGCGGCAAAACGATGGGAGCCGACGCTGAGGGTGAACATGCCATTGAGGTTGCGGTTATCGATCTTGCCTGCCTTGCCGGCGCCAATGTCGCGGCTGTCGAAGTAGCGAAGATCGGTTTTCAGGCTCACGCCGTCGCTCAGTGGCAGGGTATGCACGAGCCCGGCGAACTGTTGGCGATAGATGTCGTCGAGTTCGCCGTGGTAGTAGCGCAGGGTCAGGTTCGGCTGCAGTTGGTAATCACCCCCGAACAGATCCAGGTGCGAGCTGCGCTGACCCGCATGGCTGATGTCATCGTTCCCCGAGGAGTCGCGGCCATTGGCGTGGGTCAGACGGCCGGCGGTGAAGGTCAGCTTGTCGATTTCCCGGGAGGTCAGCAGCGTGCCGGTGAAGGTCGAGGGCAGCAGGCGGGTGTCGCTGTAGTAGGCTAATGGCAATACCGGCAGCAGGGTGCCGACGCGTAGCTCGGTTGCCGAGAAACGCATCTTGCCGGTCAGGCCCAGCTCACTGTAATCGTCCACCGGCTCCTGGCTGTTCGGCCCGTAGGGCAGCAGCCCTGTGCCGCGCCGTTCACGACTGGAGTCGAGCCTGATGCCCAGCTCGGCCAGCGCATCGACCCCAAAACCGATGCGCCCTTCGCTGTAACCGGAGTTGAATTGCGCGATGAAGCCTTGCGCCCATTCTTCGGCTTTTGCCTGGGCTGCACCGCTTTGTCGGAAGTCGCGGTTCAGATAAAAGTTGCGTGTGGTCAGACTGGCCGTGCTGTCTTCGATGAAGTCGGCGTTGGCCGGCAGCGCGATGCTCAGCAGAGTGCTGGCGGCAAGGCTCAGAGCGGTGGGTGAGAGCATCATGTTCCTGATCATTGTTGTTGGTCTCCAGGAGTTGTCGGGGTGAAACGCGGGCGTGAGCGCCCCTGGTCGCGCCGCGGCGACGCGATCAGGGAGCGAACTTGGGTTTGCCGGAAGAGGCCGGCGCGGGACTCAGGTGTGCGAGGCGGCCGAGAGCGTCTGGGCAGGGGGTTGCTTGTCGACGATGCGTCCGACGATATAGGCGCATAGCGCAAGGATTGCCGGGCAGATCGCCAGGATCAGGAAGCTCTTGACCACCGGCAGGCCGCTGTCGAGCACGTAGGCACCGAGCAAAGGGCCGAGGATCGAACCAATCTTGGCGATCGACGTGGCCCAGCCGGCGCCATTGGCACGGATGGCGCTGGGGTAGAAGATCCCCGCGATGCTGAGAATGCCGTAGTGGCTACCTTTGACGAACACCGCACCGACCATGCTGAGGATCAGGAACGCGCTGCCCTGCATGCCCGTGATGCCGAGCACCAGCAGGAAGGGCAGGGCAAGCAGTGGGTAGATCATCACTGCATAGGGGCCACGGGTATCCACGAAGCGCATCATGACCAGGCCTGCCATGGCCCCCGTGAACGAGGCGATCGAGCTGACCCAGGAAGCAGTCGCGCGGTCGAACCCGGCGTAGGTGTAGACCAGCGGGCTCCAGGAGGCGAGGAAGTACATGGCCATGGAGCTGGCCGAGTAACCGATCCAGATCATCGGCGTGATCCACTTCAGCTTGCCGAGAAACAACTGGCCTACGCGAAAGTTCTTGCTACCCACGTCGATTTCGTCGAGTAGCACGAAGCGATCATCGGGGCGCACGTCGACGTCTGGATCCAGGCGCTTGAGAATGCCGGCGATCTTGGCCGGGTCGCGCTGCTTGGTGGTCAGGAAACGCACCGACTCGGGCAGGGTGAACAGCAGCAGGATGCTGGCCAGCAGGGTCAGAATGCAGCCGAAGACGAACACACCCTGCCAGCCAACGTGCGGAGCCAGCCACACGGTGAGAGGGCCGGCCATGGCGGCACCAAGGCTGAAACCGACCATGATGATGGTGACCACCGTTGAGCGGTAGCGCTTCGGCACGAACTCGATGTTCAGAGCCCAGCACAGCGGCAGCATGGCGCCCAGTGCGAGACCGTTGAGAAAGCGCAGCACCATCAATGACTCGTAGCTGTTGGCCAGCGCGAACAGGAGGGTCAGCACGCCGAAGGAGAACGTGGAGAAGATGATGGTCGGGCGGCGCCCGATACGGTCGCCCAGGTAGCCGAAGAAGAAGCCGCCGAGCATCATGCCGAACAGGCCCACGGAGAAGATCTCGCCAAGCTGGAGCCTGTCCAGACCGACTTCATCGGCGATGTAGGAGGCCGTATGCGACAGCACCAGCAGGTCGAAACCGTCCAGAAAGGTGATCAGCACCGACACGGCGATCACCACGTAGTTGTAACGCGTCAGCTTGCGGCCCTCGATAAGGGCGGCGACATCGATTGTGCGTGGTTGTGACATTGTTATTCTCCACAGCGCTGCGATTTTTGTTGTAGGAGCCCCGGCATTGCGCGGGGCATCAGCTGTTACTGCAGGTTGAAGCTGAGGCGCTCGCTCAAGGTCGCCGCCGGAACATCGCTGACCTTGCCGTGCGGCCCCGCCAGATCCAGGGCATGCGCGGCAGCGGCCCCCATGGCGATACACGGCCCCATGACCCGTACGCTCGACAGCGCGGCGGCATCCGCATCCACGCAACGCCCGGCCACCACCAGGTTTTCACTGCCTTCTGGCAGCAGGCTACGTAGCGGCACGCTATGCACGTGATCATCGGCGAACGGCTCCCACTGATAGCCTCTGGCATCGCCATGCAATTCCACGGGCCAGGACGTCAGCGCTACCGCATCGGGGAAGCGTGTTGCAGCTCGCACCTCATCGCAGGTCAGATGATGCTGGCCGACGATCCAGCGGGTCTGGCGAATGCCGGGCAGGGCGTAGGCACGAACCCGCGCCTGGCCATATACCTCGGGGTATTCGGCCTTGAGGAAGGCAATCACCTTATCTACCTGCTGGCGCCCCTCGATGGCCACATGGGAGGCGGCCACCGGATCGAGCGGCGTTTCGATGTGGGTCATGTTGAAGGCGGCCGTGCCGCGCCCGGGAAACTGGAAGAACAGGCCGTCGTCGCGTTCGATACCGTAGTCCCTGGCGCGTGCCTTGACTCGCTCGGTGAAGGCTTCGCGGCTGGGCAGGTGGGTTTCGTCGATGTGCTCCATGACGAACATCTGCGTGCCGTAAATGGGGGTGTCGGGTTCACGGCAGGCGAATCCTGCGTTCCAGGTCAGGGCCGCATCGCCACTGGCATCGACGAAGCCATCGGCCTCCACCTGGACATCGCCATAGCGCGTGGCCAGCTGTACCTGGCACAGGCGATTGCCTTCGCGCACCACGTCACGCAGTACCGCGCCGAGCACCACGGTGATGCCAGCATCGAGGATCTGCTGGCCGATCCATCGCCCTAGCGCCACCTCGTCGTAGTAAACGACGGTGGTGAGCGGGCCGACCTTGTGGTGCAGGTCACCACTGGCGCCGAGGTCACGCAGGATGCCATCGGCAATGCCGTGGGTCAGTTGCCGACGATTCGGACCATTGGAAAACAGGCCGCAGAAGGTGCCGATGATCGAGCCGACAGCCTGGCCACCGAGCATGGGCAGGGCATCGAACAATACGACGCGCTTGCCCAGCTTGGCCGCTTCGAGCGCAGCGGAAACCCCGGAAATCCCGGCGCCGGCGATACAGATGTCGGCCTTGAGGCGTTGCGCCTGTGGGGCCTGGTCACGGCGAACCGTGCGAATGATATGAGCCATGAACACCTACCTTGCACTGAAAAAAGAGCAGCCGAATCCACCACCTGCACGAAGCAGGTGAAAAGAAGCAGAGGCTGTTTGAAGTGGAGCCTTCAGGGCTCCGAACTGGCGCCTCGAGGCGCCTGGGGTGTTCTTTGTGGGCCCAGATGGTGTGGCGTGACCTCGACGGTACCGGCGTCGGCATCCACCCGAACCCAATCGCCGGTGCGGATGCGCTGTAGCGGGTCATCATCGAAATCAGTCAACGCTGGTGCGTGTACCACAACGGCGCCAAGGGCCATCTTTGCGGTCATCTCGTTGAACAGCATGGCGCCAGGCGCCGTGCCGGCAAGGCGGGCGATATGAAACTGCGACGACCAGCCAGAAGAGCCCTTTGCCCCCGGAAACACCAGGACCTTGCCCGCGAAGCTGATGCCCTTGAGCTCATGGCGGGTCTCTATCACCGTGCCGCTGCGTGGGTCGATGCCACCCCAGCCAGAGATCCGCTCATGGGTTACCAGCGCTTCGCCCTCGAAGATGCCGCCGACTACCTTGCGGCCTTTGAGCGTGAAGGAATCGGTCATTTCAGTACTCCTCTCCAGCGTCCCTCGATGGCGGCCTGTACGCACTCGGCCGTGCTGCCGAACCAGGTCTCGATGCCCATGATCGCCGGCAGGTAATGGGCCTGCTTGGCCGAGTCCACTGCTGCTACCCGGGTACCTTGAGGGATCACCCGACCAATCGCCGAGCAGGTGTCGGTCATCAGATGGCCGCCGGCCGCTTCGATGATGGCCGTGTAGCCAGCCTGATCGGCGAGGTGCTTGATCGAGGCTGCCGTGAAGATCCAGAGCTCGGTGTTGGCGCTCAGGCGCTGGCCTTCGAGCAACTGACAGACTTCCCAGAGCTGCTCCAGGCTGTAGTGCGGGCAGCCGAGCATGACGAAGTCCACCTGTGCGTTTTTCGCGGTGATGTTGACCTGCTCGTAAGCCCAGCGCCGCTGCGCTTCACCGAAGCGCATCACCGACTCGATCGGGTGTGTGCCGAACGCTTCCTCGCGTGTGCGCGCCTCCAGAGTGACGCCGACCAGGTGATACATCTCCACGCCGCCGCTGGAGGCAGCCGCCGCACCGAAGTGCTTGAGCCGCGCCAGGTTGGGCTGATGGCGGATCCCTTCGATCACCGGAATTCGGTCCTGTAACTGTTCGCCGACCCAGTAGCCGAACAGGCCCCAGTCCGCGGTGCTGCTGACCTCTATGTCGAGTTGAATCAGGTGGCTGCCGCGACGGTTTGCATCGATATGCAGACCCCAGTAGGGAATCTTTCCAGTGAGCATGGCCGCGCCGGTGCTTTCGCGGCCCTCGGCATTGGTGCGGGCGCCGAGCACCGAGTTCACATAGATCACCGCCGAAGACTCCATCCAGGCGCAATGCTCGCCTTTGACCGGCACGTTGCCGACCTGATAGGGCGTGCAGGTGTTCAGCGGCTGCACACCCAGGCCGCTGCTATAGGCCTGGCCTTGTTCATAGATACGAACCACATCCTCGCTGACACCCTGCCGCGCCGCCTGCCTGGGATCGATGCCCTGCTGCAGGTGGCTGCTGAACACCTTGACCTTGGGGATCTGCACCACCTCGGCGCTGTCCAGGTTGAATTCGCTGAATACCGCATCCATGCCGCCATGGCGGTCGCCGTACTGGCGCATGAACGGGGTGGTGGCGCCGATGGTGCCGGCGACGTTGCGGGTGTCCACCAGGCATTCGGCTCCCAAGGCTTCGCCATAGCGCACCAGCAGATCCATGGCCTTGCTGACGGCCGGGCCATGGGCGCCGTCGAGCATGGCTTTTTCATCGTCGCGCAGTCTCATCGTCCCGCCTCCTGTTCATCGCTGATATCCAGCGGCTTGATCAGTACGGCGCCGTGTTCCATGCCCTTGACTGCGCCCCGGTAGATGTCCAGCCAACCACCGCCGAACTGCGCCGGCTGGGCCTGCCAATGCTCCGCTCGGTGTTGTAGTTCGACGGGATCGATACGCGCCTCGAGGCGATTGTCGTCCAGGTCGATGTCGATGATGTCGCCATCGACTACCAGGGCCAGCGGGCCACCGACGGCCGATTCCGGCGCCACTTCCGCCACCACCAGGCCCTTGCACACCAGGCCGGAGAGATGACCGTCGGTGAGCATGGCCACCTTGTCGCCGAGACCTGCGCCATCGATGGCGAACACCACGCGCGACGCGCCGCCGCCCATGGCTGGGCCGCCACGCACGCCGGCGCCGCGCATCACCACCACATGGCCGGGCTTGATCCGTCCATCCTGCAACGCGGCGATGGCGTCGGCCGAGCGTTCGAAGCAGATCGCCGGCCCGCTGAACCGGCGCATCTTGCTCGGGTCGATGCCGTATTTGACGATGCCCGCCTGGGGCGCGATGTTGCCATGCAGCATGACGATCGCCGGCTGGGTGGCGAAGGGCCGTTGCAGTGGCCGAATCACCTGATCATCGGCGACCACCACGCCCTGCAGATTGTCGCTGAGGGTCTTGCCGGTGACGGTCAGGGCATCACCGTGCAACAGCGGCTCCAGGCTCTTGAGCAAGGCTCGTCCGCCGCCCGCTGCTTCCATCTGTTCGATGCTGTGCTCACCCATGGGCCTGACACCGACCAGTACCGGTATCTGTTTGCCCAGTTCCCGAAACAGGCCGTAGACATCGACATCGATGCCACCTTCGGCCGCAACGGCCTGCATGTGCTTGATGCAGTTCACCGAGCCGCCCGCGGCCAGTACCACACTGACCGCATTGGCAAAGGCGCCAGGGCTGAGGATGTCCCGCGGCTTGAGGTCTTCTTCGACCATGGCCACGATGCGCTGCCCGGCCTGGCGTACGAAGTCGAACATCTGCGGGCTGTTGGCGGCGATGGGCGAACTGCCCGGCAGTGCCATGCCCAACGCCTCGCAGACCAGATGCATGGAGTTGGCCGTACCCATGCCCGAACACACACCAGGGCCTTTGATGGCATTGCGCGCCATGCCCACCAGCTCGTCCACTGGCAGCTTGCCGGTGAGCGCATGCATGGAGCCGATGAAGACGTCCTCGATATCGACGTGCTGGCCGTTGTATTCGCCGCTTGGTTGGTAGCCACAGACCACTACCAGTGTCGGAATATTCAGGCGCGCGGCGGCCATCAGTTGACCGGGCACCGTCTTGTCGCAGGAGGCCAGGCAGATCATGGCGTCGAGCTGGGCGCCTTCCACCGCGACCTCGATGTCATTGGTGATCAGGTCGCGTGCGGCCAGCATATAGGCGCCGCCAGCGCCCGCGCCGGTAATGAAGTCGCTCGGCGCGGCGGTACGAATCTCGAAGGGCAGGGCGCCGGCATCGCGAATCGCCTGCTTGAGCTCGGCGGCGATGCCATCCAGGTGACTGAAGCAGATGGCCAGGTTGGACGAGGAATTGACGATGGCGATTTTCGGTTTTTCCAGTTCGCTTTCGTCGATTCCCAAGGCTTGCCACTGCGCGGCGCGCACGGCCCACAGGTAAGAGCCATAGGGGAAATTGCTTCGCAGCTTCTTGGGCATTGTGTGCTCCATTGTTCTTATTCTTGCAGCCAGGCCGTGTTTCACGGATGTCTTGTGGCGAGTCTAGGAGGATGCCTAGAATCCGAAAACCTAATTTCGCTTATATGTGAAATCCAAAATATGGATATTAGAGACGTCGACCTGAACCTGCTGAAAGTCTTCGATGCGCTGCGTCGCAAGCAGAGCGTGACCCAGGCCGGTGACCTGATGGGGCTCAGCCAGCCGGCCATGAGCTTTGCCCTGTCCAAGCTGCGCACCTTGTTCGATGACCCGTTGTTCGTGCGTACATCACGGGGGATGCAGCCGACGGCCAGGGCCTTGCAGATCGCCGAGCCGGTGCAGCGCATTCTGGAGCTGGTGAGCAATGAGGTGCTGCCGTCCTCTGGATTCGTCGCCGAGCATTCGCAGCGTCAACTGGCGCTTTGCATGTCCGACATCGGCGAGATGGTGTTCTTGCCCAAGCTGATGCGGGTACTCGACGAGCGTGCGCCAGGCTTGCGTATCCGCACGCTGGCGCTATCCCCCGAGCAACTGGAAGAGGGGCTGGACGCCGGTGACGTGGATGTCGCCATCGGCTACTACCCACGCCTGCTCAATTCCTCGATCCGCAATCGCGCCCTGTACAGCCACAGGTTCGTCTGCATCGTGCGGGAGGATCATCCGCATATCACCGAGCGTTTGACTGCAGAGCAGTATCAGGCTGCCGATCATGTCGCCGTGCAGGCCGAAGGCCGTGGCATGAGCATCCTGGATCGCGAGCTGGCGCTGCGTGGCGTCACCCGTCGCATCCGCTTCAGCCTGCCGCGCTTCATGGGGGTGCCGTTTCTGGTGGCCGAATCCGACATGGTTGCCACGGTTCCCCTGGCGGTGGGGCGCCGCTTCGCCGAGATCGCCCGGGTTCGTCTGCTGCCTCTGCCCTGGGATATCACCGGCTACGACATCCATCTGCATTGGCACACCCGCTTCCACCACGATTCGGCCAACCGATGGCTGCGGGAAAACCTGATTGAACTGCTCGCTGACTTTCCCTCGTTGAGCACCCTCGAATAGCGAGTCAGGGCCACGCCTGGCGAGCTTGCCAGCAGGCCTATCGCTCGGCGCTCACCTGGTACGGGGCCAGCAAGGTTCCTTCGTGGTCGGGAACGCGCATCGTTTTGCGCGTCTCGCTATCCAGGGTGACGACGGTGGTATGTGCCTGCACACAGCGCTGGTTGTTTTGCGACTGCTCCTGAACAAGCTTGAGAGGGGGGCTTGGGCCGCGAGTTTGGGTTCTTTCAATCAGAATCGTAATAGTGGGTCAAATCCCCTTGTGGAGGACTGGCGGCCTCTATGACGTTCGGTTCTTCGGCACAATGCCAACTTGCATCCCAAACGGATTGAACACGCTATTCAGGGTTTGCACGGTTGGATTCGACTCATCATGTTCCAGTTGGCGCAGGGCGCGCAGGGAGAGTTTGCACATCTGTGCGAAACGGGCCTGCTGCAGTCCGGTGACGTCCTTCCGCAGCTTGCGCGCAGCCTGGCCGATGCTCAGCTCGCCCGACGCCAGTTGGGTTTGTATTTCAGTCAGAATACGGTTGCGCTCGATGATATCCATTCAGACAAGCTCCCATCGGCTGAGTCGTTGCTGGAGGTTGCGCAGTGCGATACGCGGATGATTCATCGTGGAGCTTGGTAGCCCCTGATCACTCAGTAGATCGGGCAGCGCCAGGAAGTTATTTGCTGCGTCTCTGAGTCTTTCATAAAGAACATCGGTGTTGGTCCATTGCGCCAGTGCGGCGCAGGCCTGGCGCCAGTTGACCTCGCCGGCAACCTCTATGGATTGAGACCACTTCGTGGTGCGAGTGATGCCTTCATCGTCCATCACCATGGGGGCAAGGTCGTAGATCGGGGCGAGTTTCAGACCCGTGCTATCACGCAAGATCGAAGTGTTGCGGCCATGGTTGTCCGAGTTGCCAAGGATCTGGTTGAGCAAGTCTCGCCGTAGATACTCAAAGAGCATGTCGCCAACTTGTGCGCCTTGCCCCGTTTGCTGCCACAGCCTTACCAGGTGATTCAGGGCGTCGGTATGCAGTAGGTAGCTGCCCGGCACGGTTACTCCAGCGAGCGAGTACACAGACTCCATGGCGCTGCGCTCGACCCCTGCGGGGCCAAGATGGCGATCAAAACGATGCATCCACAGACTAGGCTTGCGGCCTTCCTCCAGAGCCAGGCCTTCTGCGGGTACGGTATCCAGGCCAAGCTGCTGCACGGCTCTGTAGTAGCAGAACTCGCTACGCAGGATGTCCTGGTCGGTCTGCCTGGCCTGGTTGCGCGCGAACTTTACAAACCAGTGGCGGGTTGCAGACTCATCCGGCAAAGCCGCATCCGGGTGCAGGGCACCTTCTCGGTCTTCAGTCAGCAACAATTTGGGCGCTTCGCCACCAGCACCTGTGGCGCCCCCGATAGCCGCGCCCTGTTCGTAGGCGTATTCCAGAAAACGCGCATCGCGATTGATCACATCTTCGCGAGAGAAACCTAGCAGCGGATTTCCTTGAAGGGCTAATGCGGCCTCCTTGATGCGCAGGTTTCCCACCGGAGCTGGCGCGCAACGCCCCAGCAGAAACAGATCAAGCCCAAGATTCTCGGGCTTTTGCTCACCCAGGCGCTGCAGCAGGAAGCGCCTTGCGGCCCCGGCAGGCAATATGTCGTAAAGGAAGGCAGGCGCTTCGCGGGTTCGATGGGATTCCCAGTCCAGCGGCAGCGTGGCGCTAACGGCATGCTCAAGGCGGCTGCCGATGTGGTCCAGCGTATCAAGCAGATATGTCTGCTCGTAGCCAAAAGAACACGGCCCAGCAAGACCAGCTTCGGACTGCTCAAAGCTGAGGTACATGGCGTCGTGCCACGCATGACCGCTGTACAGTTGCAGGGTGAGAGCGTGCATATGAACTCCGGCACTTTAATGCCGTAAAGACTAGTGGTCTTTACGAATAAAGGCAATAAAATGCCTTAAAAGGCCCTGGCGCTGGACTTTAAAGGCACTTTAGTGCCTATTGTTTTGGGGCGGCTAGCGGCTCCCATGCCTTCGATCGCGCCGCCGTGCTGCGCCAGCGTGGCGAGGAGGGCGTGCAGGGTTCGCTCAACCGCGCTCAGGCCGACGGCAATCAGGTCGGTGGCAGGGGCACCAAGGTTTACAGCCCGATGATGGTCATCGTGCCGCGCTGGTGTGAGCGATACCCTTTGGGCGTGACCACGCTCTAGTCCGCGTCACGCTGCCGCCTTCGGGTGGCTGTCGTTATGGCTGCAGTGGCCAGCTCAGAACGAAGCGGCTGCCACCCTGAGCCGACGCCTGGCAGAAGGCTTGCCCGCCATGCGCTTCGATGATGGCCCTGACCACCGCCAGGCCCAGGCCGCTACCGCCGCTCTTGCGCGAGCGTGATGGGTCGCCACGGCGAAAGGCGTCGAAGATATCGGCGGCCAGGGCGCTGTCGATGCCGGGTCCGTCGTCTTCCACGCTCAACTGGCAGTCGTCGCCGACTCGCTCCAGGCGCACCCACAGGTTGCCTGGGTCGGCATGGCGCAGGGCGTTTTCCAGCAGCGCCATCAGCGCCTGGCGGATGCGCACGGCATCGCATTGCACCAGCAGCTCGGCGTCCAGGGCCTGCTGCAGGTGAAAACCTTTCTCCGCTAGCGGCGTGGCGAAGGCCTGCAGCACGCTGCCCAGTTCATCGGCCAGGCGCACGTTGCTGCGTTGCACTTCCAGGTGACCGCTGTCGTTGAGGCTCAGCACGCGCAGGTCTTCGATCAGGTGGTTGAGGCCTTCCACCTGGCGCAGCAGGCCCTCGAACAGCTCTGTGCTGGGGCTGAACACGCCTTCGGCCAGGCCCTGCAGGCGGCCGCGCAGGATGGTCACCGGGGTGCGCAGTTCGTGGGCGATGGCGGCGTTCCAGAACTCGCGCTCGCGGGTCATGCTTTGCAGGCGCTCGGCCATGGCGTTGAAGTCACGCACCAGTTGTGCGGTTTCGCCCATGGCCTGTGGGTCCAGCGGTGCGCGCGCGTCGAGCTTGCCCTGGGCCACTTCGCGCAGGCTGTGCGCCACCGAATTCAAGGGCGTGATCAGGCGCCGTGACAGGCGTATGGCGACGAACACCGCCATGCTCAACGCGGCGATGATGGTGCAGACGATCCACACCAGCTCCAGCTGCGAGGGCACCATGGTGTCGGAGATGCTGCCTGGCAGGTAGGTCACGGCGAAGGCGTAGAAGATGTAGGTACCGATCACCGAGAGGCAGATGATGCCCAGCGCCATTACCGCCAGTGACTGGATGATCTGCCGGCGCAGCCCCGGTGCCGGTTTCATGGCTCGACGCCGAAGCGATAGCCCACGCCCCAGACGCTGGCCGGCACGCCCTGGATGTCGAGCGCTTCGAGCTTCTTGCGCAGCTTGCTGACATGGCTGTCCACGGTGCGCTCCTGGGAGTCGCCTTCGGGCAGGCAGGTGACCAGCAGCTCAGCACGGCTGAACGCCCGTTTCGGCGCGCGCATCAGGCAGGCCAGCAGTTTGAACTCGGTCAGGGTCAGTTCCAACGTTTGCTGCTGACCATCGACCATCACGCTGGCCTCGTGGCTGTCCAGGTCGATCTGGAACGGCCCGACGCGCAGCATCTGCGTGGCAGCAGGCGCGCTGCCCCGTGTACGCCGCAGCACCGCCTGCACCCGCGCCACCACCTCAGCCGGGTTGAAGGGTTTGACCACGTAGTCGTCGGCGCCCAGGCGCAGCCCCATCAGCTTGTCGATGTCCTGATCGAGCGCAGTGAGCATGATCACCGGGGTGTCGCCACGGGAGCGGATTTCGCTGAGTACCTTCCAGCCATCGCACACCGGCATCTGCACATCGAGCAGCAGCAGGTCCGGCTTGAGCGTCTGGTGCAGGGCCAGGGCCTGCTGGCCATCGCTGGCGTGCTGGGTGCGCAGGCCGCTGCGCTGCAGGTAGGCGATGAGGATGTCGGCGATCTCGGCCTCGTCCTCGGCGATCAGCACCAATGCCGGGGCAGGGGAGGCAATGCTGGTACGGGCGTGGGGATCGGACATGGGCGGGCTCGCGCAGAGGGGCGGCAAATACTATCGCGGCCTCCATGCTTTCTCCACAAAGCCTCGAATCATTCGCAACAGCGCCGCTTCAGACTGCAGCGTCGATCAGCTCCCGGTCGCCATCAGGTCACCGGAGCCTAGCGTGCAACGAGGAGTGGGTTATGGGCAGTAAACAGCGGCATCTGGGCATCGCGCTCGCAGGGTTTGCCGTATTGGCTCTGGCAGGCTGCGACGCGGCGCCTGAGCAAAGCGAGGCGGCCGCGCCGCTGCAGGTGTCGGTGCTGACATTGCAGGCGCAGGAGCTGTCGGTCAGCGAGGACCTGCCAGCCCGTGTGGCCGCCGTGCGCAGCGCCGAGATTCGTGCGCAGATCGGCGGCATCGTGCAGCGCCGTCTGTTCGAGCAGGGTGCCGAAGTCGAGGCCGGTGCCGTGCTGTTCCAGATCAACCCAGCGCCGTTCAAGGCGGAGGTCGACAGCGCCGCGGCCGCCTTGCAGCGCGCCGAAGCGACCCTGACCCGGGCGCGTGTACAGGCCGAGCGCCTGGCCCCATTGGTGCGCGCCGAGGCGGTCAGCCGTCAGGTGTATGACGACGCCGTGGCGCAGCGTGAGCAGGCCGCCGCCGATGTGGCTCAGGCCAGGGCGACGCTGGCGCGGCGCCAGCTGGACCTGCAGTTCGCCAGCGTCGAGGCGCCGATTGCCGGGCGCATCGACCAGGCGCTGGTCAGCGAAGGGGCGCTGGTGTCGCCGACCGATGCCACGCCCATGGCGCGTATTCAGCAGATCGACCAGGTGTACGTCGACGTACGCCAGTCCGCCTCGATACTGGACACGCTGCGCCAGCAGGCCGGTTCGGCGACGCCGGAGCTGAGCGTGGACATCCTCGGCAGCGACGGCAAGCCACTGGGCATGCGGGGGCGCATCCTGTTTTCCGGCATCGAGGTGGATGCTGGTACCGGCGACGTGCTGCTGCGCGTGCTGGTGGACAACCCGCAGCGCCGCCTGTTGCCCGGCCTCTACGTGCAGGCGCGGATACCCCGTGCGCATTACTCCGCCGCCCTCAGCGTGCCGCAGCAGGCGGTAACGCGTACGGCGGGCCAGGCCAGCGTGTGGGTGGTCGATGACCAGGGCCAGGTACAGCCGGTGCCCATCGAGCTCGGTGAGCTGGTCGAGCGCCGTTACCGCGTGGTGTCCGGGCTCAGTGCCGGTCAGCAGGTGGTGATCGAGGGTATCGAACGTTTGAGCCCCGATGCCCAGGTTGCCACGCGCTCCTGGCAGCCCGCCGCCAGCGGTGAACACCTCAGCGCCGTCGCGCACTGAGTCCGGAGACAACCACATGCCGCAGTTTTTCATCAACCGCCCGGTGTTTGCCTGGGTGATCGCCCTGTTCATCGTGCTGGTCGGCCTCATCGCCATCCCGCAACTGCCTATTGCCCGCTACCCGTCGGTGGCGCCGCCCTCGGTGACCCTCTACGCCACCTATCCGGGGGCCACTCCGCAGACCCTCAACGACTCGGTGGTGAGTTTGGTTGAGCGCGAGCTTTCCGGGGTGAAGAACCTGTTGTACTTCGAGTCCTCGGTGGACACCTCGGGCACCGCGCAGATCACCGTCACCTTCAAGCCGGGCACCGACCCGGAACTGGCTCAGGTGGACGTGCAGAACCGCATCAAGGCGGTGGAGCCGCGCCTGCCCCAGGCCGTGCGGCAGAACGGCTTGCAGGTGGAATCCGCCGCCTCGGGCTTTCTGATGATGGTCGGCATGACCTCGCCCAACGGCCAGTACGACGAGGTGGCGCTGAACGATTACCTGGCGCGCAACATCGTCCAGGAGTTGCGCCGTATCGACGGCGTGGGCCGCGTGCAGCTGTTCGGCGCCGAGCAGGCCATGCGCGTCTGGGTCGACCCGCAGCAGCTCACCGCCTATGGCCTGACCATGAACGAACTGGCCCAGGCTATCGAGCAGCAGAACGTGCAGATTGCCCCCGGCCGGGTCGGCGACGAGCCGGCGTTGCCGGGCCAGCGCCTGACCGTGCCGCTGACCGTACAGGGGCAACTGAGCACGCCGGAGCAGTTCGCCGCCGTGGTCCTGCGCGCTGGTGCCGATGGCGCCAAGGTGGTACTTGGTGACGTCGCGCGCATCGAACTGGGCGCACAGTCTTACGCCTTCTCCAACCGCGAGAACGGCGTGGCGGCGACCAGTGCCGCGATCCAGCTGTCACCCGGAGCCAATGCCGTGCGCACCGCATCGGCCGTGCGCGAGCGCCTGGCCGAGCTGGCGCCGAGCATGCCCGCCGGCATGGCCTATTCGGTGCCGTTCGACACCGCGCCCTTCGTCAAGGTGTCCATCGAGAAGGTGATCTACACCCTGTTCGAGGCCATGGCGCTGGTGTTCCTGGTGATGTTCCTGTTCCTGCAGAACCTGCGCTACACGTTGATCCCGGCCATCGTCGCGCCGATTGCGCTGCTCGGCACCTTCGCGGTGATGTTGCTGGCGGGCTTCTCGATCAACTCGCTGACCATGTTCGGCATGGTGCTGGCCATCGGCATCATCGTCGATGACGCCATCGTGGTGGTGGAGAACGTCGAACGGCTGATGGCCACCCAGGGGCTGTCGCCGAAAGAGGCGACCCTGCAGGCGATGCGGGAAATCACCGGGGCGATCATCGGTATCACCCTGGTACTCACAGCCGTATTCATCCCCATGGCCTTCGGCAGTGGCTCGGTGGGGGTGATCTACCAGCAGTTCACCCTGTCGATGGCGGTGTCGATCCTGTTCTCGGCCTTCCTCGCCCTGAGCCTGACGCCGGCGCTGTGCGCCACGCTGCTGCGCCCGGTAAGCGCGGATCATCATGAAAAGCGCGGCTTCTTCGGCGCCTTCAACCGCGGCTTCGAGCGCATGACAGCGAGCTACGGGGCGCGGGTGGCGCGCCTGGTCGGGCGCAGCGGGCGGATGATGGCAGCGTTCGCCGTGCTCTGCGCGGTGCTGGCCGTCGCCGCTGCGCAATTGCCGTCGTCCTTCTTGCCGGAAGAGGATCAGGGCTACTTCATGACCTCCATCCAGTTGCCCACCGGCGCCACCAGCGAGCGCACGCTGGACGTGGTCAAGGCTTACGAGGCGCACGTCGCGTCGCGCCCAGGGCTGGATGCCAACCTGGTGGTGCTGGGTTTCAGCTTCGCCGGCTCCGGGCCCAACGCAGCCATAGCCTTTACCATGCTCAAGGACTGGAGCCAGCGCCATGGCGCCACGGCCGCCGAAGAAGCAGCGCTGGCGCAGCAGGCCATGGCCGGTAACGTCGAAGGCACGGTGATGAGCCTGATGCCACCAGCCATCGACGAGCTCGGCACCTCCTCGGGCTTCACCCTGTTCCTGCAGGATCGCGCCAACCGTGGCGAGGCGGCGCTGCTGGCGGCGCAGGCGCAACTGTTGGCACTGGCGGCGCAGAGCAAGGTGGTCAGCGATGTCTACCCCGACGGCCTGCCGCCCGGCGAGAGCATCCGCCTGCAGATCGACCGGCAGAAGGCCGAGGCCATGGGGCTGTCCTTCTCCGCCGTGAGCAGCACGCTGTCGGCAGCCATGGGCTCGTTATACGTCAACGATTTCCCCAATGCCGGGCGCATGCAGCAGGTCATCCTGCAGGCCGACGCCGCGGCGCGCATGCAACTGGACGACGTGCTCGGCCTGCGCGTGCGCAATGCCGGCGGCGGCATGGTGGCGCTGCGCGAGGTGGTGACGCCGGTGTGGAGCGAGTCGTCGCAGCAGATGATGCGTTTTCAGGGGTATCCCGCCGTGCGTATCGCCGGCGGTGCGGCTGCCGGGGTTTCCAGCGGTGCGGCGATGGCCGAGATGGAACGCCTGGTCGCCCAGTTACCGCAGGGCTTCGCCGTGGCCTGGACCGGGCAGTCGCTGCAGGAGCGCCAGTCGGCGGCGCAGGCACCGCTGCTGATGCTGCTCTCCGCACTGGTGGTGTTCCTGGTGCTGGCGGCGCTGTACGAGAGCTGGTCAATTCCGCTGTCGGTGATGCTGGTGGTGCCGCTGGGCCTGCTCGGGGCGGTGGCCGCGGTGATGCTGCGCGGTATGCCCAACGACGTGTTCTTCAAGGTGGGGATGATCACCATCATCGGCCTGTCGGCGAAGAACGCCATCCTCATCGTCGAGTTCGCCCGCCAGTTGCATGCTGAAGGGCGCACGCTGGTCGATGCTGCCGTGACTGCTGCACGCCAGCGACTGCGGCCGATCCTGATGACCTCGCTGGCCTTCACCCTCGGCGTGGTGCCGCTGATGCTCGCCTCCGGCGCCAGCGCGGAAACCCAGCACGCCATCGGTACCGGGGTGTTCGGCGGCATGCTCAGCGGCACCTTGCTGGCGGTGTTCTTCGTGCCGGCCTTCTTCGTCTTCGTCATCGGCACGCAGGAGCGCTTCAGCGCCTGGCGTGCGCAGCGGGGCGGCGCCGCGCTGACCCAGGAGAACCCGTGATGCGCCTGTTTCTGACCCTGCCGCTGTTTGTCTGCCTGAGCGCCTGCTCACTGACGCCGACCCTGGAGCGCCCGGCCGCACCAGTGCCCGCGCGCTATGCCATGGCTGCTGCACCAGCCCCGACGCTGCCGGCCAGCGCCCTGGGCTGGCGCGCGATGTTCGCCGACCCGCGCCTGCAACGGCTGATCGAACTTTCGCTGGCCAATAACCGCGACCTGCGCCTGGCCATCCTCAACGTCGAGTCAGCGCAGGCCCAGGCGAACGTCCAGCGCGCCGCACATCTGCCGGCTGTGGGGCTGGAGGGAACGCGCACGAGGGAGCGCGCTTTGACGACCGATGCGAACGGCCAGGCCGGCCGCGAGGTGAGTCAGCAGACCGGGGTGAACGTCGCCCTCAGCGCCTTCGAGCTGGACCTGTTCGGCCGCGTGCGCGCACTCTCCGATGCGGCGTTCGCGCGTTACCTGGCCAGTGAGCAGGGCCGCGAGGCAGCGCAGATCACCCTGGTCGGCGCGGTGGCCGAGGCCTACTTCGCCCAGCGCCTGGCTGACGAGCAACTGCAACTGACCGAGCGCACCCTGGCCGACTGGCAACAGTCGCTGCAGTTGGCACGCCTGCTCAAGCAGGCCGAGCAGAACAGCAGCCTGGATGTGGCCCAGGCCGAAGGGCAGGTGGCCCTGGCCGAAGCCGACCTGGAAGCGCGCCGCCGCGCTCTGGCGCAGGCGGACAACGCCCTGCAATTGCTGGTGGGCAGCGAGCTACCGGTCGATCTGCCCGCGGCCTTGCCACTGGAGCGCCAATCGCTGATCGCGCAACTCCCGGCGGGGCTGCCGGCCGACCTGCTGCTGAGCCGACCGGATTTGCGCCAGGCCGAACAGATGTTGGTAGCGGCCAATGCCGATATCGGCGCGGCGCGGGCGGCGTTCTTCCCGCAGATTTCCCTGACCGCGTCCTTCGGTTACGCCAGCACCTCGCTCGCTGGCCTGTTCGACCCGGCGCGGCAGGTCTGGCGTTTCGCCCCGCAGATCTCCCAGCCGCTGTTTCAGGGCGGGCGCCTGCGCGCTGAACTGCGCCTGGCCGAGGTGCGTAAATCCGAGGCGGTCGCGCAGTACGAGCGCGCCATCCAAGGCGCCTTTCGCGAGGTGGCCGATGCCCTGGCGGGAACCGCCACCTTCGGCCGCCAGATCGAGGCGCAACTGCGTGCGGTGAATGCTGCCGAACGGCGCCTGGCGCTGTCCGATCTGCGTTACCGCGCAGGCGTCGACGGCCGCCTGGAACTGCTCGACGCCCAGCGCCAACTGCAGGCTGCACGGCAAACGCTGCTGGAGTTGCGCCGCGCAGACATCGCCAACCGGGTGGCGCTGTACAAGTCGCTCGGTGGCGGCCTGCACGATGATGTGACGGAGGTTGCGGCTGTCAGCGTAGCTCGATAAAAGCCGTGCCGGCGCTCAATATCGGCTGTTCGAGTCTTGAACTTCGTGTGCCTTGGCATCGGCGGTCTGGACCTTGCGCGGATCGAGCGCCGCTTTGTCATCTTCGTTGCCCATGGTTTTCTTGAAGCCCTTGATCGCATCGCCAAGGTCGGAACCCAGGTTCTTGAGGCGCTTGCTGCCGAACAGCATGACCACGATCAGCAGGATGATCACGAGTTGCCAGATACTGATGCCGCCCAGAGCCATGCTGCGTACTCCACAAAAAGTTGGATGCCGTTCAGCCAACGGCCTGGGTCACCAGTGCGAACTGCTGCACGTCGCCGGCAATCCGAGGCGGCGTACCGCGCGCCATCTGCGCAACGCTGTCGACCTGCTGCAGGCCCACTGAACTGAGCCACTCGCCAAGGCCGCTGTCGGCCTGGATATCCATGCGCACGAAGGCGCCGGGAATTTCGGCCAGCAACTCGGCGATCAGGCTTCTGGCCTGCTCGGTGCTCTGCGCAACGACTGGGCCGATTAGCCGACCGCGGCCGAAGCTACGCAGCATGGCGAAGGCACATGGTTGGCCATCACGCTCGACGATTACCGTGCGTTCGATCGCGTCGTGCAAGTCGTCTAACAAGCGAGTTCTATCCAAGCCGCTGCCGGCGTTGGCCAGTTCCAGTAGCCGTGGCCAGTCGTCGGTGCCGGCAGTGCGGAGGTTTTCCCCTGACGCCAGGGTAGGGTGGGGCAGCGGTTCGACCTGGCCCTGATGCTGGTTTATTCGCGCGAATTCGATAAAGCCCTGGCTGGCGTAGAGCGGCACACCGGCGAGCGTGGCGTTGAGCATCGCCGTCGCCGGGCCGCAGGCCTGCAGAGCCTGTTCCATCAGCCGGCGGCCGATGCCCTTGCCTTGATAGTCGTTGCTGACGATGACCAGGCCGATGGTGGCGTAGGCACCTTGCAGGCAGGTGAAGGCGGTACCGATCAGTTGGCCAGCATCCTCGACGACAAAGCCTTCGGCGACCCGCTGCAGCATGGCCCAGTCCTCAAGGCGGTGCGGCCACTTCAGGTTCAGCGACAGGGCATGGGCGGCCGGAACGTCGGCGGCGGTCATGGCTCGGTAGGTATAGGGATGGCTCGGGGCGGACATTACAGATCTCCTGAAGGGGCCACGTGGCGTAGCGGGCGCGGTCGATGGAACCTGTATCCCAGCTGAGCAAAGTGCTGACAATAGGTACGGCGCAATTCGGTCGATTGCATAAGTTTCGGTGTTCGCGACCGCAGCTAATGCTCAAGCGAGGCAGCAAGTCGGCAGCAAATATTGGGCGATATTTCCTAGCATGGAGCTCTGGCTGAGTAGCGCCGCGAGCCGCTGCCAAGTCGTTTTTTTCAGCCTCTTTACGAGCCATTCGCCGCTCGCCTCGTCGACGCGTTCACCCTTGGAGATTCCACCGAATGTCACATCCTATCGCTTTGCTGCTGGCGTATGCCGACGGCACTCCTGCCGCTGCATTCACGCCCGGCGCCCTGGACTCGTCCGACCCCTTCGGCAACGTCCGCCACGTGGCCTACCGAGGCGATGATGGAGTCAGCGCCGGTTTCGTTCAGGCGAGCGTAGAGCTGGTGGTCGAGGATTATCCCTACACCGAGATGTTGGTGGTACATGCCGGTAAAGTCAGCTTGCAGGACGAGCAGCAGACGCTCGAGCTGAGCGTTGGCGACAGTGCGGTGATCGGCCGTGGCACGGCGCTGCGCGTGCAGGCACAGGCCGGTAGCCTGTGGGCGTTCTGCACGCTGAATCAGGGTGCCGAGCACAAGCCGGGCCTGACCCAGCTCGATGCCCGCGCGGCACTCAATCCCTCGCAAGCGCCGGACGCGCAGATCCTCATCGGCCCTGCGCCGCAATGCCGTTCCTTCAACGCCTTCGCCGACAGCGCCAGCGATCTGCTGATTGGCGTCTGGGACTCCACGCCCTACGCCCGTCGCAGCCGCCCGCACAAGGTGCATGAGCTGATGCACCTGATCGAAGGCAGCGTCACCCTGCAGCTCGCCGATGGCGCCGAGCTCAAGGTCAATACTGGCGATACGGTGTTCGTCGCTCAGGGCGCCCCGTGCGCCTGGGAGAGCAACGTCTACGTACGCAAGCTGTACGTCGTCAAATAAGCCATAGCACCAGGGCGCCTGTGCGGTGATTACGCGCAGGCGCCCTGGCGATTGGCACGCGGCGAAACGCTTGCGCAGCAGTGTGCGAGCTCGAGCAATCGGATTGGATGGCAGAGCAGGGGCGACAGCTTCGCCTGCACGGATGAGGATAGCGCCGGCGCTTTGGCGTGCACGGCGCTCCCGGTTGCCCCGCTTCAGGTGGAAGCGGGTTCCCGCCTGAGGCGGCGTTCAGAACTCCGACACCTTGCCCCAGGCGCTTTTGCTCAGGCGCGCCAGGTTGTATTGGCGGTGGTCGACGAAGGGCGTTTGCCCTTGCGCCAGTTCGGCGATCAGGCGGCCAGCCCCTGGGCCGATGCCGAAACCATGGCCGGAGAAGCCGGCGGCGAGGATGAAGCCCGGCAGGTTCTGCGCTTCGTCGATCACTGGTACGCCGTCCGGGGTACTGTCGATATAACCGGCCCAGCCGGCCTGCATTGGCACGCTGCCCAACGCCGGCAGCAGGCGACGGGCGCGTGCCAGGGTGTCGCGCAGGATCGATTCCGACGGGCGCGGGTCGAGGATGCGCACGCGCTCCATCGGCGTCGGTTTATCCAGCGCCCATTTGCGCCAGGTTTCGTGGCCGGACAGCCAGCCCTGCAGGTCGCCTGGCGAGAGCATCTGCCAACGCTTGGCGAACATCGGCAGGAAGTAGCTGGCGAAGCGCAGTTGCTGCGGCGTCGGGTCGACGCAGGCACGCCCGGAGATGGCCAGGGTGTAGCCGCCATCGCCACGCCGGGTGACGGTCACTTCGCTGGTATGCAGGGTGTCGGGAATGCCCTGCACGCCGGGCATCACCGAGAGGATGCTGGAGCGTATCGAGGCCTGCGGGAAACGAATGCCCAGTTGCGCGCAGAATGACGAAGCCCAGGCGCCGCCGGCCATCACTACCTTCTGGGTCTTGATCACGCCGTGTTCGGTGATCACCGCGCTGACGCGTCCGGCCGCGGTTTCCACGCCGCGTGCGGCGCAGAACTGGTGCACCGTGCCGCCATGCTTGAGCACGCCCTTGGCGATCAGCGGCGCGGCGCGGGCTGGGTCGGCAATGCCGTCGGACGGCGAGAACACCCCTCCGAGCCAGGGCTTGCCGGTGGCAGCACCGCGCTGGCTGGCCTCGGCGCTGCTGAGCATATGGGTGGTGACGCCCTGGGTGATGGCGAAGTCGCGCCATTTCGCCCAGCCATCCAGCTCGGCCTGGTTGTCGGACAGGTAGAACAGCCCGCAGCGGCGAAAGCCCAGGTCTTCGCCCAAGTCGGCAGTGATTTCTTCCCAGAGGTCGAGGCTCTTGGTCGACAGCGGCAGCTCGCGGGCATCGCGGTTCTGCTGGCGGCACCAGCCCCAGTTGCGGCTGGACTGCTCGGCGCCGATGCGGCCTTTTTCCAGCAGGGCGACCTTGAGGCCATCGCGAGCCAGAAAGTAGGCGGTGCAAGCACCGATGATGCCGCCGCCGATGACCACGATATCGGCGCTTTCAGGCAACTCCGCTGTGGACTGCATAGTGATCAAGGGAGCCGGCATGCTGTTTCTCCTGGCCTGCAAAAGATGAGTCGATGATGAGGGTGGCGCGGCAAGACCGTCGTCCTGATGAAACACCACTGCAGGGCGGGCGGCACTGCCGTCGTGCTGCCCTATGTTAGGCGGCTCGACCCGCTTAAGGCTGTCGTATTGCTCAAGCGCAATCGCAGAATCGGGCGTTTTCGCAGGCGAGCACGGAAGTTTATGCTGCGGCGCTTGCCATCGCCCTGTTCGCCGGATGCAAGCCTCATCTTGCCCGGGGTGGCTGCGAGGCGGGTGAAGCGTTAGCTGCCGCCAAGCACGACAAAAACGAGGCGCATGTTGCGCATCGGGCCTGTATCCGAAATTTTCTGCCGGACACTCGGCGGCATACTGATCGAAGGCGAGCCGAGCATCTGCGCTGGTTCGCTGCAGACCGGCAAGCGTAGGCAGACACGCTCGCTCCGATCAGAGAATGGTGAGGTCGTGCAGATGAAAACCCTGCTGCTCAGCAAAGAGCAAGTCGGCGGCTTGATATCCCTGAAAGAAGTCATCGGCACGGTGGAGGAGGCCTACAAGGCCTTTAGCAGCGGGCAGGTGGTGCAGCCCGATTACATCGGTATCCATCTGCCTGAACCGCGTGGCGAGATCGACTTCAAGGTCGGTTATTGCAAGGGCAACGAAATCATCTCGATGAAAGCCTCCTCCGGCGGTTTTCTCGACAACCCCGCCGCGCATGGCGTGCCCAATGGCATGGGCAGCGTGCTGCTGTTCGATGCCCGCAGTTGCGCGCTGATCTGCGTGATGGACGGCAGCCTTCTCACCGGCCTGCGCACGGGCGCTTCGGGCGCTGTCTCGGTCAAGGCGCTGGCGCGCAAGAGTGCCAGGAAGGTCACCTGCATCGGTACTGGCAACCAGGCGCGCATGCAGGTTCGCGCCATCAGCCTGGTGATGCAGATTGAAGAGATTCACGCCTGGAGCAGAAACCCGCAGACCTGCGAACGCTTCAAGACGGACATCGAGGCGGAGCTTGGCATTCCGGTGATCCTCGCCGACTCCAAGCAGGCGGCGGTCGAGCAGGCCGACATCCTCGTCACCACCACCCGTGGCAAGGGCCCGCTGGTGCAGGCAGGCTGGGTGAAGCCCGGCACTCATATCGTCGCCATTGGTACGGATATGCAAGGCAAGCAGGAGTTCGAGCCTGAGATATTCAGGCACGCCAAGATCGTCAACGACTCGATCGCACAGTGCACTGACAAAGGCGAAACCTGGCACCCGCTGAACGCCAGGATCATCGGGCTGGACGATATCCACGGCGAGCTTGGCGAGATTCTGCTGGGCACCAAGCCAGGGCGGGAGAGCGACGAAGAAATCACCATTTTCGACTCCACCGGCATGGCCATCCAGGACAACACCACGGCCGAGAAGATCTATCGCAACGCACTGAAAAGCAACGTCGGAACCTTCTTCGCGTTCCTTTGAAACCTGATTTCGCCAGTAGGCGTGAGGACATTAAATGCGTGACCATCCGACCATCGAGGACATCCGCCAAGCCCAGGAACGCCTCAAGCCCCATATCAGACATACACCGCTGTTGCGCGCGGAAAAGATCGAAAAGGCCGTTGGCTGCCAGCTCTATCTCAAGCCCGAAACCCTGCAGATCACCGGAGCCTTCAAGATTCGCGGCGCGCTGAACAAGACGTTGTCGCTGCCCAGGGAAGAGATCGCCAGGGGCATCATCGCCACCTCGTCCGGCAATCATGCCCAGGGGCTTGCCTACGCTGCGCGCATGCTGGGCGTGAGGGCCATTCTGGTGCTGCCGGTGAGCACGCCGAAGATCAAGATCGCCAATACCCAGGCGCTCGGTGCGGAGGTGATCCTCTTCGATGGCGACACGGCTGCGCGCTGGAAGAGGGTGTACGAAATCGCCGAGGAAAACGGCTACGTGCCGGTGCATGCCTTCGAGGATCCGCTGGTGATGGCCGGGCAGGGCACCATCGGCTGCGAGATTCTCGAAGACCTGCAGGACGTGGACACCGTCATCGTTCCCATGGGTGGCGGCGGCCTGATCTCCGGCATCGCCACGGCCATCAAGGAAAGCAAACCATCGGTGCGGGTGGTCGGCGCCGAACCATCGCTGACCCCCAAGTACCATCACAGTCGTTTGAACAAGCAGCGCACCACGCTGCCGCTGCTCGACACCATCGCTGACGGCCTGCGCATCAGTGTGCCGGGGCAGAACCCTTATCCGATCATCGAGCGTTACGTCGACGAGATCGTCCTGGTCGAGGACCAGCACATCGTCGAGGGCATGCGCGTTCTAGCCAGGGACGCCAAGCTGATCGCCGAGCCCGCCGCCGCGATCGGCATTGGCGCGCTGCTGGCCGGCGCGCTGAAGGTGCGCGCAGACGAAAAGGTCTGCGTGGTACTGACCGGCGGCAATTGGGATCTGGCTGACCTGGCCGAGGTTTACCTGGAGCGCCAGTAGGGCGCCTCTAAAAACGTAGGCGAGGCAGCCAGCGCAATACCGATGGCGGCCCCACAAAAACAGGCGAAAAACGCTCGGAGTCGCGTTCGACTTTACGCGCTGTAAATGAGCATTTTGAGCCTGTTTTTAACGCAGCGATGGCAACGCAGGTAGTTTTTAGAGGTGCCCAGTAGCGACTGCCTGGGCCTAGCGCGACGGTCGATTGCATAAGGCGAGGGGCGAAAGACCGCAGCTAATGCTTGCGCGGGGCAGCAAGTCCGCAGCATGTATCGGGCAATGTTTTCTAGGATGGAGGCCTGGCCATGCCAGGCACCGGGCAGGTGCCCTGGCTCTTTTCTGGAGTGCTTTATGAATAGCTTCGACCCGAGCAGCGTGTCCGTGCGCAGTGCCCATTTCATCGGCGGCCTCTATCGCAGTGGCGAGCCTGCGCTGCAGGTGTCGCGTCCTTCCGATGGCCAGCCCTACGCGCAATTGCCGATTGCCGATGTGGCGCTGGTGGACGAGGCGGTGGAGAACGCCTGGCAGGCTTTTCGCCAGAGTGACTGGGCCAGCCGCCCGCCGCGCGAGCGCTGCCGTGTGCTGCGCCGCTGGGCCGAGCTGATCGAAGCCGATGCCGCCAACCTGGCGCCCCTGGAGGCGCTGGGCTCGACGCGCCCGCACAAGGACGTACTGGCCTGGGACATTCCCTATGTCGCCGAGGTACTGCGTTTTTTCGCCGAACTGGCGGACAAGCACGGCGGGCATGTAGCAGCCACTCAGCGCGATCGCCTGGGCATGCAGATCGCCGAACCCTATGGGGTGATCGGCGCCATCGCACCGTGGAATTTCCCCTTGAGCATGGCCAACTGGAAGGTGGCGCCGGCCCTGGCTGCCGGCAATGCGGTGGTGCTCAAGCCGTCCGAACTGACCCCGTTTTCGGCCCTGCGTTATGCCGAGCTGGCGGTGCAAGCCGGCCTGCCGGCGGGCATCTTCAACGTGGTGCAGGGCGACGGCCGGCTGACTGGCGATGCCCTGTGCCGCCACCCGCGCATCAGCAAGGTGACCTTCACCGGCTCCACTGCCACCGGCTCGAGCATCATGGCCGCGTGCGCGACCCACGGCCCCAAGCCGGTGACCCTGGAGCTGGGTGGCAAGAGCCCGCAACTGGTGTTCGCCGATATTCCCGACCTGCGCAAGACCGCGCGTAGCGTGGCCATGGCCATCACCGGCAACGCTGGCCAGGTGTGCGTCTCCGGTTCGCGGCTGATCATCGAGCGGAGCATTCTCGAACCCTTCGTCGAGTGCCTGCAGGGGCATTTCCGTGAGCTGCATCCCGGCCCCACCTGGTCGGCGCTGACCAGCCTGCCGCCGATCATTTCCGGGCAGCAGGTCGAACGCATCGACAGTATCGTGCAGCGCTCGCGCCAGGCTGGCGCCGAGGTGCTCGAAGGAGGAGGGCGCATCGACGGCCTGGGGGGCGCCTACTACCAGCCGACCTTGCTCGGCGTGGCCAACAGCGGCAACCCGGCGGTACTCGAAGAGATCTTCGGCCCGGTGTTGACCATCCAGACCTTCGACGACGAACAGCAAGCCTTGCAGTTGGCCGAGCACCCCAGCTACGGGCTGGCGGCGGGGGTGCATACTGCCGATCTCAATCGCGCCCTGCGCCTGATTCGCGGCCTGGAGGTGGGCACCGTGTGGGTCAACCGTTACGGTCGCAGCGACGACCACATACTGCCCACGGGGGGCTACAAAGGCTCGGGCATCGGCAAGGACCTGGGCAGCGAGGCGTTCGAGGCCAATCTGCGGCACAAGAGCGTGCTCATCGACATCAGTTGATTATGCTGCGCAAACACCCCAGCGGGCGCCCTTCGAGGCGCCCGTTTTGCCTTGTATGGCCCTCAAAGGGCGCATTTTCTCTGGCTTTGCCCGCTTACAGGGCGCCCCGCAAAGTCTGCTGAGTGCGGCCCGTAAAACGGCTTTTTGTGTCGAGCCAAGCGTGCTTTTAACCTCATCTGCTGGGTTCACGGTGCTGTAATGATCGGGCAGTACAGCGCGACGGGGGAGTCGATGTTGACTGCAACAACCTCAACAAGACATCAGGACTGCGCCATGAGCTTTCTTCGCCCCAAGTACATCACCTTCGACTGCTACGGCACCTTGACCAACTTTCAGATGGGCCCGCTGACCCGTGAGCTGTTCGCCGACCGCGTGCCGGCCGCGCAGATGGATCAGTTCGTCAAGGATTTCGCACAGTATCGCCTGGATCAAGTGATGGGCGACTGGCGCCCCTACGATGAAATTCTCGATACCGCACTGGCGCGCGTCTGCAAGCGCTGGGGGGTCGAGTACCGTGGCGAAGGCCAGCGCTACTACGATGCCGTACCGACCTGGGGCCCGCATGCCGACGTCACTGCCGGTCTGGCCAAGATCGCCGACAAGATTCCGCTGGTGATCCTCTCCAACGCCATGGACGAGCAGATCATGTCCAACGTCGACAAGCTGGGCGTGCCGTTCCACAAGGTGTATACCGCTCAGCAAGCCCAGGCCTACAAACCGCGCCTGCAAGCCTTCGAATACCTGCTCGACAGCCTCGGCTGTGGCCCCGAAGACCTGCTGCATGTGTCCTCCAGCTTCCGCTACGACCTGATGTCGGCCGACGACATGAAGATCAAGCACAAGGCCTTCGTTGCCCGTGGTCACGAGCAACCAGGCAACACCTGTTACGGCTACCAGCAAATCGCCGACATCGGCGGCTTGCCGGCCCTGGTCGGCCTCTGATCGCCAACACGCGCGAGGAGCTGCAGATGCACAGCGATTCCTACTGGCTCGATACGGCCCCAGCCTTCACCGGGGCACAGAGCGGCGACCTGCCGGCGCGGGTCGATGTGGTGGTGGTGGGCGGCGGCTTCACTGGGCTTTCGGCGGCACGGGCGCTGGCCATGAAGGGCGCCAGCGTCGCCGTGCTGGAGGCCGGCCGGGTGATCGGCGAGGCCTCCGGGCGCAACGGTGGGCATTGCAGCACCGGTGTCGCTCATGACTATGCCGGGCTGGCTGCCAGCCTCGGCAGCGAACGTGCGCGCCGTTATTACCAGGCTTACGAAAGCGCGGTGCAAAGCGTGGTCGGCCTGGTGGAGCAGGAGGCTATCGCCTGTGACCTGACCCGCAACGGCAAGCTCAAACTGGCCGCCAAACCCCAGCATTACGAGGGCCTGGCGCGTACCTGCGAGCTGATCCGGCGCGAGGTGGATGCCGAGGTGGAGTTGCTCTCGGCCGAGCAGGTGCGTAGCGAGGTCGATTCCGCGCAGTTCCATGGTGGCCTGCTGCAGCGTAATGGCGTGCAGATGCACATTGGCCGCTTCGGCATCGGCTTGGCCGAAGCCGCGGCGCGCCATGGTGCGCTGATCTACCAGGGCACCACCATGCAGGGGTATCGGCCAGAGGCCGGTGGCTATCGGGTCGACACCAGCCGCGGCAGTCTGCAGGCCGGCCAGGTGCTGATGGCCACCGGTGCCAGCCAGCACGGCGCTCTGGGTTGGTATCGGCGGCGCATCGTGCCGGTGGGCAGCTTCATCGTCGCCACCGAGCCGCTATCCGCTGCCGTGCTCGAGCGTCTGCTGCCGCAGCGCCGCTCGTACGTCACCAGCCGCATCATCGGCAACTACTTCCGTCTCACCCCGGACAACCGGCTATTGCTGGGCGGGCGGGCACGCTTTGCCATGTCCGGCGGCAATTCCGACCTCAAGAGCGGCAAGGTGCTGCAGGCGGCGTTGCTGCAGATGTTCCCGCAATTGGCCGGGGTGAAGATCGACTACTGCTGGGGCGGCCTGGTGGACATGACTTCCGACCGCCTGCCGCGCGCTGGCCAGCATGGCGGCGTATTCCACTCCATGGGCTACAGCGGCCATGGCGTGCAGATGTCGGTGCACATGGGCCAGGTGATGGCCGAGGTTATGGACGGCAAGGCCGAGGCCAACCCCTGGGGCGAGCTCGATTGGCCGGCGATTCCCGGGCATTTCGGCAAACCCTGGTTCCTGCCGGTCGTAGGGGTCTACTACCGCATTCAGGACTATTTGCATTGAGCGTGTGACAAGAAAAACAGTGGCACCAACGTCGTTTGCGTTACCCGGTCGCTCCGCTTAGCCGTGAGCATTCGAGCCTTCCATTTTCGACAGGTACAACGATATGACTGACAACAAGAACATCCCCGGCACTCAACTGATCAGCGGCGAGCAGAGTCAGCGCATTTTCGAGGGGCTCAACCGGGGTATGTCGCGCCGCGATGCCTTGCGTATGCTGGGGCTGGCCGGCATCGCCGCTGCCGGCGCCGGCAGCCTGTTCGGCCCGGCAGGGCAGGTGCTGGCGGCGAGCGCCAGCGGCGCTACGGTAACTGGCAAACGGGGTGGGCGCATCAAGGTGGCCACCGCCACCAGCTCCACCGCTGACACCCTCGACCCGGCCAAGGGCTCGAACTACACCGATTATTGTCGGCACAACATGTTCTACAACGGTCTGACCTCACTGGACGAGCAACTGGTGCCGCGTATGTCGCTGGCCGAGTCGTTCGACACCAGCGATGCCTTGTCCTGGAACATCAAGCTGCGCAAGGACATCCTGTTCCATGATGGCAAGCCGCTGACCTCGGCCGACGTGGTCTACTCGCTGACTCGGCACAAGGTGCCGCAGGTGGGTTCCAAGGCGCTGAGCATTGCCCAGCAGTTCGAGGAGGTGAAGGCGAACGGCCCGCACGAGGTTCAAGTGCGCCTGGTCAGCCCCAATGCCGACCTGCCGGCAGTGCTCGGTACCACGCATTTTCTCATCGTGCGCGACGGCACCACCGACTTCACCACGGCCAACGGCACCGGGCCGTTCACCTGCGCCGAGTTCCAGCCAGGCGTGCGCTCCATCGCCAAGCGCAACGATAACTACTGGAAAGCGGGTCTGCCGTATCTCGACGAGATTGAGTTCTTCTCCATCCCCGATGAGTCGGCGCGTATCAGTGCGTTGCTGGCCGGTGACGTGGACCTGATCAACCCGGTCAGCCCGCGCTCGGTTTCACGCCTTGAGGGCAGTGCCAGCGTGGCGCTGATGGAGTCGCCCACTGGCGGTTACACCAACCTGATAATGCGCGATGAGCTGGGCCCGGTGCAGAACCCGGATTTCGTCCTGGCCATGAAGTACCTGCTCGATCGCAAGCAGATCAACCGCGTGGCTTTCCGGGGTTACGGCAAGATCGCCAACGATCAACCGATCGCCGCCAACAACCGTTACTACTCCGCCGATGTTCCGCAGCGTGCGTTCGACCCGGACAAGGCCAAGTTCCACCTGAAAAAATCCGGCATGGCCGGGCGTTCTCTGCCGCTGGTGGCTTCCGAGGCCGCTACCGGCTCGCAGGACATCGCCCAGCTGCTCCAGCTCTCCGGTCAGCAGATCGGCCTCAAGCTGGATATCAAGCGGGTGCCGGCCGATGGCTACTGGTCCAACCACTGGATGAAGCATCCGCTGGGCTTCGGCTCGATCAATGCGCGGCCTACCGCCGATCTGATGTTCAGCCTGTTCTTCCAGTCCGATGCAGTGATGAACGAGTCGGGTTGGAAGAACGAGCGTTTCGACGAGTTGCTGCTCGCCGCTCGTGGGGAAACCGACGACGCCCAGCGCAAGCAGATGTACGGCGAGATGCAGATGCTGGTTAACGAGCATTGTGGCGTGGGCATCCCGCAATTCAGCAGTAGTCTCGATGGTCACAACGCCAAGCTCAAAGGCCTTGCACCACATCCGCTGGGTGGCTTGATGGGCTACATGTTCGCCGAGCACGTCTGGTTGGATGCCTGAAGCGTAGCGCCGATAACCATGGCGCCGCCTGCGGGGTATCGCAGGCGGCGACCTTAGAATAAGAGGGGCTCTTGATATGAATGGCACCATTGCGCGCCTTGTGGTGGGACGTCTGGGGATCGGTGTGATCACCTTGCTGATCGTCTCGCTGGTGGTGTTCTTCCTCACCAGCCTGTTGCCCGGCGATGCCGTGCAGGAAATGCTCGGTCAGGAGGCCACACCGCAAGCGGTGGCGGCCATGCGTGCGCAGCTCGGTCTGGATCAACCGGTGTACCTGCGCTACCTGTACTGGCTGGGTGGACTGCTCAGCGGCAACCCGGGGGTGTCGATGGTCAACGGCATGCCGGTGGGTGATCTGATCGCCAGCCGCCTGCCCAACACCCTGAGCCTGGCGGCGATCACCGCGCTGGTCTCGGTGCCGGTGGCGCTGACCATCGGCATTCTCTCGGCGATGTACCGGGGTTCGAAATTCGACCGTTACAGCAACATGTTGACGGTATTCGCGGTGTCCGTGCCGGAGTTCCTCATCGCCACCATCGCCGTGCTGATCTTCGCGGTGAAGCTGGGCTGGCTGTCGGCCTTGTCGCGCAACGTCGATGTGCACAGCTTCGGTAAACTGGTGCGCGTCTACGCCATGCCGGTGCTGACCTTGTGCTGCGTGCTGATCGCGCAGATGGCGCGCATGACCCGCGCGGCGGTGATCGACCAGCTCAGCTCGCCCTATGTGGAAATGGCCGTGC
>Ga0208645_1000324_pt1 | contig 55834 bp, 60 predicted proteins | sample VirMetDEL_Sep_01_FD_184519 | JGI IMG/M metagenome (GOLD analysis project Ga0208645, IMG submission 184519) | Aqueous microbial communities from the Delaware River and Bay under freshwater to marine salinity gradient to study organic matter... | ecosystem: Environmental > Aquatic > Marine >... | reverse complement strand
GATAGGATTCGAACCTATGACCCACAGCTTAGAAGGCTGTTGCTCTATCCAACTGAGCTACGAGGGCAAAAACGAGGGGGACGGGCATACCCAACCCTATCCCCCCCTCGCAACAGGCTACCTGTTCCTGTCACTCAAAATGGTAGATCGTCATCTACCTGAGGCTCGGATTCTTGCGGAGTCACCTGTTTCTCCGCTACCGACACCTTGCCATCCGTCCAAACCACCTTGGCGTTACCCGTGTAGTTTCTCTTCTCTTTCGCTTCTCTTTGTTCCTTGGTCTGCGAATCCCACATGCCGACGTTGTTGCCGAACTGATCTGTCTCGTTCTCTACACTCATGGTAAAGTTATAGAAAAGGTCTCCCTTCTTAGACCTATCGAGCTTGTCCTTTGGAAGTTTGCTCACATTGATGGAGCCGTTAATTAAAATACCCATGTTAAAAGTTTTAGGGGTTTGAAAAATGTTTCTTAGTCAAGTCGTAAGCATCACGGAATGCTTTGGACTGCATGCGGTAATCCGAGTCGAGCCATGCCGAAAAGACACTTGCTCGTGGTAGCCCTGTCTCAACAGCAGCATCTCGGTATGTCCCGTGGTCATCTTGGATTATCCACCTCACAGCGATGGCCTCTGCGTCGGAGCGTCCGACGCCTGTGATTTGCTGAATTTTATTGATCATGTCATTATATTTCTCCTGTTTGATAATCGGCCTCTGTGCTCTTGCCTTCACCGAGGTAGCTCTTGATGCGGTCTACAGCAGTCCAAAACTTCTGCTCACCAAATCTCAAGGTGTCCTCCGATGCGTAGTACAGACCTACGGCATAGGGGTAGCTTTTGTCCTGGACAACCCAACGGAAGTCCGTGGTGCCAAGAACCTTGCTGTACATGAAGGCTTGGATGTCGTAACCGAAGTCACGCACGGCCCACTTGAACTTTGAGATGTTGGCCGTGGTCTTGCTGTCGGTGATGTATCCATCGCCCAACACATCCAAGAAGCCACGCACAGGGACGTCATCAATGAAATCGTTGAACTCGTACTGCATATTGCCCTGCAAGGCAATTTTATCTACACCCGTCAGCTTCAACCTGTCAATCATCTCTTTGGCCTTGGCTACGTCCTCTGGCATGACCACAGCACGACCTTCTTCTTCAAGGGAAGTCAGCCATTCGCTGTATGCTTTGGTGCGCTTAGGGGCCTTCCCACCAATCTCCTTGCATATCTCTGTGTCATCGACTACTACGAACTGAGTTTCAAAAAACTCAGGAGTAAGTAGCATGCAGTCATAGAGTTTGCCAAAGGCCAAGGCAGGGCTATCCCATTTGAGTTCATCACGCATCTTCATGTCGAACTTCTTCATGTCCTCAAGAGCGTACTTGATGGAGGAGTACGAAAGGTATCCCTTGCCGTATTCCTTCGATAGCTTCAGTGCGAAATCCATCACGGCATAGCTTCAGCGAGACGCCCGATGTCCTCAAGCTTGCGAACCTGATCGTCTGTCAGGTTGGTCTTGTGCTTCGCCAAGACTGCTTTCACTGCGGCAGACTTGTTCTTGCTTTGGTCAACGTGTGTCCAACACTTGTCGTACAACGACTCTTCGCTCTTAGGCTTCGGTGCGGCCTTCGGTGCGGCAGGTGCGCTCCGACCATGCGTATTGGTGCTGTCGCTATCCTTGGTGTCATCGATGCAGAACAGACCATTGAGAGCATACTTGCGGGCATAGCTCGATGAGGCTCCTGTGACCTGACTCCCATCCATGCCTTTCTTGCTTTCCTCCTCACGGGCAAATGCCGTGGTCTTGAGTTCCGCTTCACCATCTGTCAATCGGGCCGTGGCCTTGACATAGATGCGCCCTGAAACCTCTACAATCTCGTCACTCAAGGTGAGGATGAGACCATGTTCCATCGTCAAGGGTTTGACAGCTTCGAGGATGTCTTCGGCTGACCTGTACTTGTACTTGCCGAAGTTGTTTGTTTGGCCCTTGGGGGCCTTGAGCGCACCTTGGATGCGGCTCACTTTCTCTACTAATTTCATGTAACTAAATTTAAGTGGGGGATAAATATACGTCTTTTTCAACCTTCACCCAAAAACTCCTGCATGGTATTGTCCATGTTTTGGGCGGTGCCGAGGCTCTCCATGCTGACGATGATGTCGCTTGGTCTGCCGCTGTTCTTTCTCCACCATGCAATGGTTTCTGCGATGGTTTCGAAGATTGGTGTGCCATCATAGATGGCGTTGTCTATTTCATTTACGATTGTGTACATATCCAAGTGTGTTGAGGATTTTACAGATGTCTTCTAAGGCACTCTTGTACTGCTCCACCTCATCGGTGAGCAGGGCCATCGTGGTTTTCAGTTCTTCAATTGTGTGCATGGGGTATTTATTTACGTGGGTACAGGCTAACAGAGGCTCTTTTCTTTTTCACTCCGTACTTGAAGGTGGGCCAAAACGTGACCAACAGGCCGATGTTTTCCATGATGGCATCTTCAAGCCATGCTTTGGATTCCAAATCCAAAGTATCCTCTCCGTGCAGGTTGCTGAAGTTGTCCCATGCAACGGTGAGTTCGTCAATGGACAGTTCAAGGAAGGGATTCTTTGTCATGTCCATGAATCTAATGGGTCTGAATTATTTTTCTTGTGGTTCACTGCACACAATCGCAGTTCGTACTTGTTTTCAATTGGACATTCTGCGCTTGGCCGAAGCATATCAACGGCATCTAGTGTGAAGTCATACAGGTCTTCAGACAACGTGGTGTCGTGTACTTCGATGACCACAAGTGAGTCGTCGGGGTATTCTCGCAATGCGTCAATCAATTCTGCTTTAGTCATGGCTTCTTGGGCTTTTTGGGTTTGGGTATGCGGACTATGTTCAGAACCTGCCTGTCCATAGCTTTATTGTGCAGGTCTGCAATTTCTTTGATGAGGTTGAACTGCTCGTTGTCTTTGTTCATTGCTCTGCTTTTTTGTAGTCCATGATGAGTTGGTCGATGGTCTTTCCATCGTTCAAGGTTTCGGGGCGACGATTCATCCATGCCACCATGCTTCGGAGGAACTCCGCTGATGCGTTGACAGGAGTTTCCTCGTATTGGTAGTCATCCTCGTCTTCCCATTCGGTGTAGTAGTAGTAGTCGTCTTCGTAAGCATCCTCAATTGATGCGTACTCGGTGTCATTGGTGATGTGTTCACTCATGTGCTTCTCGCTCTTGATGTACATGGCTCCATCGCCGATGCAGAATCCTGCGTTCATGCCTTGTCCTGTGACATCACATTGTCTTGCGTACTTTTTCATTGTGCTTGGGTATTAGCAGTTTCTTTTTGGATGTAGTGCTCATCGTACTTGAAGCCATGCTTCGTGCGTTCGATGTGGCTGATGAAGTTGTCCATGTGCAACTTGTCATTGAAGGTCTTGGTGACAGACCATCCTCGGTGCCTGTCTAGGGTATGGAAAACGATGGTGGCTCTCATGACATGTAGGTTTCGGTGCCGTCTGCAATCACAACGTGAAACATCATGCAACTATTGTATGGCATCCATGTGTCCATGTCGAGGAACCGACCACGGCATCCTGTGTAGCCGAATCGCTCACGGACAGCCATCCAAAGCTTGCGCTCTGATGTGCCGCAGGGAACTTCCAAGATGCGTCTCTCAACGATGCTTCCATTGGCCACCCAAGACATTCCGTCATGGATGGCATCGGTCATGGTGACCAAGTATTTCATGTGGGTATTCATGTGTTCTGGGGTTTAGGGTACATGGGTTTCAGATCCCTTCAGTTTTGTTCGTGTTCGTCAAATGTCACGCCGTCAAGGTCTCGGAACTCGGCACTCCATGAATCGGAGAGGATGATGTATTCACCATCTCCAACCTGCGTCTCGGCAACGACAGAGAGACCGACAGACACCATGTGTTCGATGGCTTGTTCTCGGATGTCGCCAATCCTGTGGCTGTAAGGCAGGACGATGGTGTGACGCATCTTGCTCCATGCATCGCTTGCGTCTTTGTGGCTCTTGGTCATGACATCAACAATCTTGACTCGGGCACCACGATGGTTCGTGGGCGACAGGAACGTGACCTTGAAGGCACGAAGGTTTTGTACTTCAGACATGGGTATGGGGTTGTGGGTTAATCTTGAACGTGGACGATGACCTTGCAGACCTTCTTGCCTTCGGCGAAAATTTCTGCATAGTTGTCGAGTTGACGTTGGGCGTCCTCACGTCTTGTGAACATGGTTCCTGCTCGGTAGATGTTGTCCAAGACGGGCTCATCATTGTGGTCGCAAATGGCGTACAAAATCATGGGTATGGGTATTGTGAGGACGGACGGCATTGCCCGTCCTCGGGTTTGTGTCAGGCTTTGTTCAACAGCATCTCGAGTTGGCACTCTTCGCTCTCGAGACGTTGTACTTCCGCACGAATCTCCTTCAGACGTTGCTTCGTGTCTTCAATCAACTTGGCTTTGGTTGCCTCCATTGCTTCCCATGCGCATTGCGTTGGGGACTTCAGGGTGTTCTTGGAATTGGTCATGGGGTTGGGTATTGTGGGGAGGACAGGGTGTCCATCCTCCCCGAGTTGGTGTTGTCTTCAGTTTCGGGTTGGTGCGTACACAATCTCTTGTGCGTGAACCAAGGCGTTGGCCATTGTGCCGTCTACACCTTGGGCACGAATGCGTTCCCGAATCAGTGGCTTGCATTGGTCGATGACCTTGAGCGCAGTTGCCACACGGACAGCCTGGTCGCCGTCTCCTTGCGGCACATCCTCTCCTGCAATCTCGCAGGCATTGTACATGGTAGCCGCCAAGGTGGCGTCATTGGCTTGTTTGAGTTGGTCGATGAACAACATGGGGTATGTGTGTTGTGTGCTTTCGCACTGGTTTAACTACATCACTAATGTACGAAAGAAGTTGACAAAGTCAAGAGTTGTCCACTAAAATAATAGCCAACAAAAGCCAACGGAATTTGGGGTGCATGCATCCCGGTTGGGTGGGGGTGGAGGACGGCACAAGGTCGGGGGTGGGATTGTCCGAACGATGTGTGGAGCATGAGCAACGACCGAAGAAGTTCTGTCTGTCGCCGAGAGGATGGAGAGCAACGGAGACCCGACCACGGCCCGCTGGCAAAACGGCAAAAGTTGCAGCGACATGTGGCGGCACACAGGCCCCGTGGGTTTGCAGATGCGTTCCGGTTGCGCCCCGCTAGCGCCTGTATGTATGTATAATCCCCACCCCAAACATGTCTGGCGGTATTTTCACACCCATCCGAAAAAAAACACACTGTATTGCGATCAACAGAGACGACCTTGCCGCCTTGGAAAACTCACCAAGAGTTTTTCCTAGGGTAGCTTGACTTTATCAATTTTTCTTGGTACCTTCGCTAACATAGTGACCGTGTTGTTCGCTTGTGTGGACTTGGGGTCCACAGCTCCAACATCATGTGGAGTTTCATTTAGACTGTATCCAAGGACACATTTCAGGCTCGATCACTTGCATGATGTGGTGTAACGGGTTAGCTTTGTCTAGACCTCAAGTATAGTAGAATGGATCTCTTTTCGGCACCAACAGACACGGTCAATCCCTTTAGCCTAGAGGCAGAAGACCTGGTGGACAGCATATGTAGTGTGCATACGAAGGATGTAGGGTTCCGTCGTGAGGTGTTGTACTTGATACGTTCAGACTACACCAAGGGAAAGTTTCTTACACGGGAGGAGCTAGAGTCTTTTGCAGAATCTCATTTCAATTCAATCTAAATGTATCATCAATCAACCGAGGGTCTCATGGAGATCCTAGCAGACAACGAGTCTTTACTAGCAGACGGGTTTGATAAAGCCCTTGTGGGTGTCACCTGTGGAGCCAACCCAGTAGCCATCTATGACGCCATGAGCTGCATAGAGATTCTTATCGAAGAAGGCATGACGGAGATGGATGCCATAGAACACTTCGAGTTTAATGTAGTGGGATCGCACATGGGAGAGAAGACGCCTCTGTTCGTTGCCTTTACTGATGGATGAGATATAGTTAGTATATTTACGTTGTGGGTAAACGCACGCAGCCATACAGACTTGGATTTCCTGCAAAGTATGTAGATAAATCCCAGGGCAAGTCGGATACGAAGAGTACGACTGGCGAGGCTGTGGCTTTGCTCAAAAGAGGGCAGGAGGCAGCGAAGAAAGGCGAGAAGCTCCCCGACAGCTACTTCAAGGACAGAGTAGCGAAGAAGGGAGCGAAGGTTTCTCGCAAGGCACTGAGTGCTTCAGTCAAAAAAACATTGCAGGCCAAGGCCAAGAAGTCTGGCATCTCTTATGGCACACTGTCCAAGGTGTACCGCAGGGGTCAGGGCGCTTGGTTGTCAGGAGGTAGCCGCAGGGGTGCTTCTATGGCGGCTTGGGCTATGGGACGAGTTAATAGTTATATTAGGGGCTCGAGAAAACACGATACTGATTTACGATGAAATACGGTGATAAAAAGATGGGTGATGGTGGCAAAGCCAAGCAGCGCCTGATGCAATACATGGCTTCAGGAGGGATGACGCCTATGGACCCCAAGATGGCCAAGCACGGCATGAAGGTCACCGACGGTGGCGTCATGGTGAAGATCATGCCAATGGAAGATGGCGGTGCTGTCAAGGAGATGAAGCACGGCGGCAAGCATACCAAGGGTAAAAAGATCAAGGGTGCTTCGGCTACACAAGAAACGCAGGGTGCTGGCTACGAAATGAAAAAGGAAGGCCCTGTCACCTCTTTTGTCTACGATGAGGAGGGTATGCCCGCACGCACGCAAACCAGAGCTGGCAAGCCAGGTGCTGTTCCTCGTGTGACTGGGAAGACAATCGTTGCAGACACCCCGACGTCGGGAAGCCAGGCTGGGAAAACCAGCTACACCACAATCAGAGGAGGTATTGGTGGTGCGGTCAGCACGACAATCACCCCTGAGGGTTTGAAGGTCAGAGAGCGCAGAGCTCAATCCGCAAGGAAGGGTGAGCGAACCATGACAGCAAAGCAACTGAGCCCCAAGCGTGCGACAAAGATGAGATCTCGTATGAATAAGCAGATTCAGGATATTGTTGCGTCAGCCAAAAGCCAGGGCACGTTTACGGAAAACAGAAGAGTCCCTGCTCAGCGTGGTCATGAATACGATATGATTAAACCCGCACAGACAGCCCGCCCGGAAAACATCGCAAAGGCTAAGCGCAAGGGCAGCAAGGGCCTCAAGGCTTTGGCAGCCAAGAACCCGAAGCTCAAGTACGTCGGTAAGGACGGCATGAAGATGCCTGGCGGTGGCCACATCTTCAAGAAGGCCCAGGAGGGAACGAAGGTTGAGGGCAACCCACGAGCTGAAGCCAAGGGTCAAGTCAAGCTTAGACAGGCCAACATCGCCAGACTTAAAAAGGAAAAGGCAGGTATCCAAACTGGTGGATCATCCACTGGAGCCAAGGCGTTGGCTGGTGATGCAAAATTCAAGTCACTCGTTGGCATGACAAGTATCAGCTCAAGCGCAGTGAGCAAGCTTCATGCTGGATACGATGCATTGATTGCTGCTGAGCAGAAGCAGTTGGCTGGCGCCATGAAAGCAGCGGAGCCACCAAAGATGTATAAGAAGGGCGACCTAGAAAGGGCTATGGCTAAATCAGCCAAGTAATAAAAAAAGGGGCTTAGGCCCCTTTCTTTTTACATCTGTATCAAGACAATCGGCGGTGCCTTCTTGTCTGAACCGTATTCGTACTCACAGTGATCTTCTGTGATTTCGAAAAAGTGTTTGTAAGTGCTCACCTCTCCATCAGCATCAAGTCCTACGGCGCAGAAGTTTCCTGTCGTGAGGAACTTTGCTCCAAACTCGGAACCAGCATTTACATAGTCGTAGGCGGTGTATCCATCTGACACCTTCCGAAACACAATGTATGATCCTCTTTTCTGATCACTTGTGATGTCTTGTACGAACAGGCAGGGTATCTCTGAAACCGATGAGTCCGTGATGCCACGGTAAAACTCAAAATCTTGCATGTCAATGTATTCGTCTTGACCGAAGGCGAAGCTGCTCAGAAGCAGCAGGGGGATGATAAGTAAATTTTTCATAGTGCTGTATATTTGTGTTACTCATATAACGGCATGAGATTCTGATTATTCTCCCTGCCAGATACAACAACTGTTAAAGACATGAAGTACGGCAAGAAGATGAAGCAGGGCGGGAATGTGAAAAGCGGAAACTTTTCTGTTCTCAACAAGACCAAGTCCATCGATCCTCCCAAGGGCTTCCACTGGATGGAGGATGGGGGCAGGTACTACCTGATGGCTGGCGACTATGCTCCGCACCCAGGTGCTGTAGAGAAGGCCAAGTTCAGGATGGCTGACCACCCTAAGAAAAAATAATCTCTTCCTCGCCCTCTAGCTTACGGTAGAAGCGTTGGACCATGAGTCGGGCCTTCTGCGAAAGGGCATAGCGGTTTTTGTATGTCGTCCTCTCGTGCATCTGCGCTTCGTGGAAGTGCATCTCTGAGATCTTACTCTTATCGAACACCTTGGTGATCCACCCTTTCTTTTGCAGCGGGTACAGCACGGAGTTGGCGAACTTGGCTTTGTGGTGATACAGAGCTTCGGCGATGTGATCTATGGTGAAGAACTCGTAGTCGTACATGAACAGCAAGACGTTGATCTGATTCATAGTTAGACCTGCCCTCTCATTGACGTCACGCACAGCGTGCTTGTAATACTTGAGGTAGTTCTTGTTGACGTACCTGTCGTTGAGGTAAGAAAACTCTCTGTTTTTTCGTCCCTTATGGTGTCTGGCCATTATATTATATTTGTGATGTAAAATTAGTGACATGGGAACACTCTCAGGAAGTACAATCAAGAACACGTATCAGGGCCTTTTGAAGACTTCAGACTCAGCAGCTCTGAGCGCCAGTCTCAAGGTCATCGAAGACGGACTGGGTAACGACTCAGCCCTGTCGCTGTCTACCGCTGCCGTCAAGGTCGAGAGCCTTCAGATCAACACACCTGTATTTTCTGGTTCCAGCGATGTCCTTGTGTGGGACAGCACAGCCAAGAGCGTAGGTTTCAGAACACTCCCCGCCTTTGATGCCGTTACCGCTACAGTGACGGGCACCAGCAACCCCGTACTTACCGTCGCCGATACTGCTGGGTCGAGCTCTACTGTGACCTTCAACAGCGGAACCAACATCCAGGTCAGCAACAGCAGCGGCACCATCACCTTTGACAACAGCACGCAGACGGTCAACAACATCACCACTGGTGTGACGCTTACGGCTGCTGACTCTGGCAAGACACACTTCATTGACGCCAACACCCTTTCGGGCGGAACTATCGTTCTGCCTACAGCGGCAGCGGGCTTGCACTTCAAGTTTGTGATCGTTGACGCCAGCTCTACAGCTTTCAAGATCGCTACCAATAACGCTGCTGGCAGCGGCACGGTACAGAGGTTCATTGGTAAGGTGGTGGTCAACTCCACCACCGACGACCAGGTGGCTGTACAGAAGGTCATCAATACAGGCAACACGTTTGACAACGACACCTTGAGCATCGATGGCGATGCCGCCACCTCTGGTGGCAACGAGGGTGACGTCATCCACTTGCACTGCGCCACCATTTCTGCCGTCGCCACATGGGTGGTTGACGCAAGACTTACAACTACAAATGCAAACCCATCCAGCATCGCTGTGATTGGGGCCTCCTAATGGACCCGAATGACGAAAGAGTAAAGTATGTAAACCGCTTGATAAGTGAATTGCATGGCGCTATCAAGGACGAGTTCCTACCTAGTGATTTCGCTTTCGTCTTTTGTTTTGTGATTGAGCGTGAAGACATGATCGTAGATGAAGAAGTCACGGCTGGATACTCGTGGTCTGTCAGAAGCGATGATGCATTTCAGGAATTAGTTAGTATACTTGACAGCGCATATCAAGCCAGCCGTAAAGACAAGGGCGACTGGTTGGATGATATATGCCTAAATTAAATCAAGTGGCCAACATCATTAGAAAGATCGTCGTGGGGCCGAACCCTAAAGACGCTATGGCATACTTCATTGGTATGCGTGCAGGTGATTCACGGATCAGCATGATCGTAGAAGACGAGAGGTCTATGTACAAGTACAACGTGCGTAGATACGAGGTGTATGTAGAGGATGAGGATTCTACCATGCTTTGGAAGACGATAGAGAATCAGCCTGTCCTTATAGAATACGATTGCAAATTTTAATTTTATGAAAGCCTTACATCACTTCATCGTAAGAGTACCTAAAACATTTGAAGACACCATCGATGTCGGTGGCAAGGAGTTGTACTTAGACTCCAAGTGGAACGAGTTTGAAAACAGGATTGCTTACGGAGAGATCGTCTCTGTGCCTTTGAGGTACGACGGCGATGCCAAGAAGGGAGACACTTTGATCTTCCATCATCACGTCACAACAAACAGCGCCCTTAAAATCTCAGACGACCTGGGAGACAATTTGTACATGTGTATGTACAATGCAGAGCACGGTCAGCTCAGTCAAGCCATTGCGTATCGAAGCAAGGAGACAGAGGATCTGCACATGCTTGCGGACTGGCTGTTTGTTTTGCCTGTAGATCAGAAAAAAGAGGAGGAAAAGACTGAGGGAGGGATCATCATTCCCGACCTCAACCCTGAGGTCAGAGACATCGCCGAGGTATACACCCCACACCCAGAACTTGAGGAGCAAGATGTAAATCCTGGTGACATAGTAGGATTTGAGAAGAGTGCTGACTACAAGATTAAGTTAGACAATGACGACATTGTCTATCGTATGCGTGTACAAGACATCAGCTATGTCGAAGTTCACAACGATTGAAGCTGCCAAGCGATTGATGAAGTCTATGGAAACGGCAATCAACAACATGATTGATGAAATCAAAAAGCCCGTAGATCCAGACATTAACGGTAGTGCAAGGAAGGCTGAGCTGCAATCGATCAAGCAGACAGCTACGGACTGCAAAGAGCTTCTGGTAGAGCGCCAGCGGCTTGAACAAATGATCAAAGACCTTACGAACAATGGATCAATCGCAGAAGACAAAGACTACTCAGGAGGTTTCGCTGAGCGATACTCTAAGTGATTGGAAGGAGATAGTCTGGCAGAGAAATAAAGTAGACTTCAATTTTTGGGAGGAGTCTTGGAATCTCGATTCAGGGGACTGATGCCTTTCAAGGATCCTGAAAAGAGAAAAGAATATCAAAGAGAATATCATAGAAGGTACTATCAAGAGCATAGTGCCAAATACAAGGACAAGGCTAAGAAGTGGAACAAGTCACAAAGGCGATGGGCAAGAGATTACGTGCAAAGGGTCAAGAGCCTGCACAAGTGCATCGACTGTGGCGAATCAAATCCACTGGTACTAGATTTTGATCATGTAAAAGACAAGTCACACAACATCTCTGATATGGTTAATGGTTCGTATTCCATAGCCTCAATCAAAAAGGAGATGAGAAAATGTGAGATACGTTGCTCCAACTGTCACAGAATCAAGACTGTAGAAAGACGAAACAAAAAATTAAATGAAGAATCTAAGCGTCAAAGTAGAGAAGAAGCGCATTCGTAGAAAGGGTGTGCATTCTAAGAACAACAACTCTAAGAACAAGGAATCCAAAAACTACGTGAAGGCTTATGCTGGTCAAGGTCGATAAGTATGATGAGCAGGCTGTCAGCATTTGTCCCAACGGCACACAGGGTGAAGTTGTTGAACTCGGTGGGCTGGTCATTGTACTTCCCGCTGTCCCGCCCCAAGAGGAGGTTGAAGGATATGGACGTCCAAACGACATGCAGTTGTGGCAGAGGCGGGCTATGCCAGAAGAGCTGTCTAGGATTCGTTCTATGGATGAGTGGGGGGAGATGCCGAGGGAGTTTAGAGAAAAGTTTCGTCCGTATATCGAAGAGGAGTTTCGGCGTCGGCGTGAGGGCTTTTGGTTTTTCAACGATGGTGTCCCTACATATATTACGGGTCGGCACTACATGATGCTGCAATGGACGAAGATGGACATAGGCTATCCTTCGTACCTTTCTTTCCAGCGTGAAATCTTTCTCCACATGGCTGCGTGCGAAGTGGACCCACGTTGCATGGGTCAGCTCTACACTAAGTGTCGCCGTTCTGGATATACTAATATCTGCTCTTCAGTCCTGGTCGATGAGGCTACGCAGATTAAGGATAAGCTTCTCGGCATCCAGTCGAAAACAGGTAAAGACGCCCAAGAAAACATCTTCATGAAAAAGGTGGTGCAGATGTTTCGGCACTACCCTTTCTTTTTCAAGCCTATCCAAGACGGTACGACCAACCCTCGTGTGGAGCTGGCCTTTCGTGAGCCCTCTAAGAGGATCACCAAAAACAACAAGACGTCGTTCAAGGGCGATGCCTTGAACACGGTGATCAACTGGAAGAACACCACGAACAACGCTTACGACGGCGAGAAGCTCCATATGCTGTATCTCGACGAGGCGGGCAAGTGGGAGAAGCCCACAGACATCAGGGAGGCATGGCGCATCCAAAGGACGTGCCTTATTGTGGGTAGAAAAATTATTGGCACCGCCCTGGTGGGATCTACCGTCAACCCTTTGGACAAGGGTGGCAATCAATACAAGAAGCTGTGGGAAGACAGCGACCCCCAGTCCCGCAATGCGAATGGCAGGACGGTAAGTGGTTTGTATCGCATCTTCGTTTCTGCCGAAGAAGCCCTAGAGGGTTTTTTCGACAAGTACGGAAACGCTGTCAAAGAAGACCCTGCTGCTCCTATGGATGGATTGGACGGTGAGTCCATCGCTTTTGGTTCAAGGACGTTTTTGAAAAACGAGAGGTCGGCTATGAAGTCGGATACCAGAGAGCTCAACGAGTTTATCAGGCAGTTCCCATTTTCTCCTGAAGAGGCTTTCCGTGATTCTATTGAAGGCAGCCTCTTCGACATCTCAAAGATCTACGATCAGATAGAGCACAACGACATGCTGTATCCCAACCCTGTCGTTGAGGGCAACTTCGTCTGGAAAGATGGGAGGCGTGATACAGAGGTTGTGTTCCGCCCTATGAAGAACGGACGGTGGCGGGTGGCGTGGATGCCTCCACCAGCTTTGAGAAATAAGAGGGAGGAGCACAGGGGTAAGATGATAGCCCCCAACAGCTCTCTAGGCTGTGGGGGCGTAGACAGCTACGACCTCGATGCCACCGTCGATGGTAGGGGGTCGAAGGGTGCGTGCCACCTGTACAACAAGTTCAGCATGCAGCATCCCTCGAACATCTTTGTGGCTGAGTATATCAGCAGGCCACCGATGGCCAAGATCTTCTATGAGGATATTTTGATGGCTTCGTTTTTCTATGGGTACCCGCTGTTGATTGAGAACAACAAGTATGGGATTGTCAGGTATTTTGAGGAGCGTGGATACGATGGCTATGTCTTGGATAGACCCGACCACCTGAAGTCCACCTCGAGCTCGGTGAATGTCAAGACGAAGGGCATCCCGTCCAACTCCCAGGATGTCTTGCAGGCTCACGCCCAAGCTATCGAAGATTACATCCATCAGCATGTAGGATACAATGAGGAAGGTGAGATGGGAAAGATGTATCTTAACAGGACACTTGAGGATTGGATACAGTTTAAGATTACGAATCGAACCAAGTATGACTTGTCGATCAGTTCGGGTCTTGCTTTGCTGGCGGCTCAGAAAGAAAAGCCAAAGGCTAAGAGGGCAGACTTCAGCGAAAAAACTTTCTTCCGCCGATACAAGTACAACGCTGGCGGCCCCTCTACTCTTCGCAAGTGAAAATTGTTATATTTGCAAATAGCACAATAATGTTGTAATGAACTATAGCGACAACAAAGGCGTATACGGCAACTTCCCAGATCCATTTGCGGAGCCAAAAGTCAAGGAAAGTAAGTCGTATGGGCAAGCCTTTGCAAACGCTATCATGGGGCAGTGGGGTAGCTACCAGGATTCGTCCTCTCTTTTGAACAGACGTTTCTACGAGTTTGAAAAGAATCGGGACTACGCCAACGGCACGCAGGATACTTCTATCTACAAGCAGATCCTCAATAGCCTCGACCCCAACAACGGTGACGGCACGCTGCTCAATATCGATTGGGCTCCTGTACCTATCATCCCGAAGTTCGTTAAGGTTGTCGTCAACAGGATTCTTTCTCGCAAGCCCTACCCTTCTGTAGAAGCCATCGACCCTGTGTCTCGACAGGATAAGGAAACCAAGAGGCAGGAGATCGAGATTACGATTGAGAACAAGCAAGCCTTCCAGGAGGCCAAGGCTTTGGGTCTAAGCACGAAGGTCGATCCCGACTCGGTTCCCGATACGACAGAGGAGGCCGAGATCTTTTTGGATCAGAACATCAAGACCAACGCAGAGATAGCTGCGCAGATGGCTACGTCCCTGACGCTGGACTGGAACAGCTTCGACCAAAACACATACCGCCGCTGCGTGCAGGATTTGGTGGAGGTAGGCATGGGTGTCACCAAAAGAAAGAACGACCCCAACTACGGCATTACGACGGAGTATGTAGACCCCTCTATGTTCTTGCATAGCTACACCGAAGACCCCCACATGAATGACATCGTGTATGCGGGTCACATCAAGCGCATGTCCATCATGGACTTGAAGCGCATGGCGGGTGACGAGTTTACCGAGAAGGAATACGAGGAGCTGGCCAGGAAGGTCATGCACAAGAGCTACAACGACAAGGGGAAGTTTATGACTAGCGGTGGCTACGACCGTGCGGGACGCAAGCAGACCTATGGATATGACGACTACTTGATCGAGGTCTTGGACTTCGAGTTCAAGAGCGTCGATACGGTGTACTACGAAAGCAAGGAGTCACGCTTTGGCAATGTAGGGTTCTACTACAAGGGCATGGCCTTCAAGCCTGCGTCTGAATCGGTGTACGACCGCAAGCCATACAAGATGGACGTGGAGACCTTGTACGGAGGATGCTACATCGTTGACAGCAAAAAGATCTTCAACTACGGACGGATGAAGAACATTCCCAAGAATGTTCACGACATCTCCCGTGCCGAGCTTTCGTACAGCATCGCCTGCACAAACATCCGCCGTATGATTCCCAAGTCATTGGTGGGAGGCATCACGGGCTTCGCCGATCAGTTGCAGCTTACACACTGTAAGATCCAGCAGGCCGTAGCCAAGGCCAAGCCTGACGGATTGATCATCGACATTGAAGGACTGGAGAATGTACAGCTTGGTCGTGGCGGTGACCTGAGCCCTCTGGAGTTGCAAGACATCTACGAGCAGACGGGTATCATGTACTACCGTTCGAAGAATCCTGAGGGAGGCTTCCAGAACCCACCGATCCGATCTATCGAAAACCAGATCAGAAACATCAACTCCTTTATCACGCTGTACAATCATTACTTGAGAATGATTCGTGATGCTACGGGTGTCAACGAGGTCATGGATGCATCGACCCCCAAGGGCGATGCTTTGGTGGGCGTGCAACAACAAGCTTTGGCTGCGGGCAACAACGCCTTGTACGACATTACGAATGCGTCGCTTGTTTTGTACAGGCGTGTTTGTCAGGATATTGTCAGGTGCTTGCAGATCATCCCAGAGAAGTCAGTGCTGTATCGCACCTACGAGAAAGCCATCGGCAAGTACAACATGGAGGTGTTGAGTTCTTTCAAGGACTTACCTATGTACAACTTTGGCATCCAGGTCATCAAGTCTATGTCTGACGAGGACCGCATCTTCTTGGAGCAGAATATCCAGGCTTCCTTGGCTCAGAAAGAAATCGACTTGGAGGACGCTATGGCGGTGAGGCAGCTCAAGGACATCGATCAAGCAGAGAGGCTTCTGGTGGTGCGCCGTAAGCGCCGCATGGCTCAGCAGCAGCAGCTTGCTCAGCAAAACATGCAAGCTCAGGCTCAAGCCAACGCACAGGCTTCGCAGGCGGCCTCACAGTCCAAGATGCAGGAGATGCAGATGGAGGCTCAGATCGATGCGCAGAAGATGCAGCTCAAAGCTCAGGTCGATGTGCAGGTGGCTTCGGCCATGCATCAGATGAGGAAAGAGATTGAGCAGATCAAAGCTCAAGCTGTCCTCGGTGCCCGTGCCAGCGACCAGGAGTTCAGAGAAAAGATTGAGACGATGAAGGAGTCAGGCAAGGACGAGAGGATAGCACGGACGGCATCAGAGCAGTCTAAGCTTATCTCTCAGAGAAAAGGTGAGATCCCTCGCTTACCAGAAGTCGAAGAAAAGGACGAGGGCTTGGAGAAATTTTTAGAAGACCTGATTTGATATGAGTAAGGTAAGCCTCGATGTAGCTCAACGGTTGGACATCACCTGTCGTAAGGGTGATACATTCAACTTAGTAGTCAATGTAACAAATTCGAGTGGTGTCACTGAAAACCTGACTTCATACTCTTTTAAGATGCAGTTAAGGGAGACTGATGTCAGCACCTTGCCCACCATTGACGACAGTCAAATGACTATAACGGGCTCATCAGGAGGGGTGCTCACGGTGACCATTCCATCCAGCGTGATGGCAAACATCAGCAGCGGTTTGTATGTCTACGATCTTCAAACGATCAAGGGCGGTATTACCCAGACATGGCTTACGGGTGTCATCACAGTCAATGAGGATGTTACGGTATGAGCGACTTGACACTTTCTGTATCGAGCAGCACCAATGTGCTGACGAGTGCTGTTGGAGCTGATGAAATCAACCTGACTCTTAGTGAGTCTACCAATGTAGTCACGAAGGTTGTCAGCCCTGAAAACACTTTGTCCATAGATCTTGTTGGATCTGTTACTCCTACGAGCCTAGCAGAACTGACTGATGTAAAGGTCTCAGATATTACAGATGGTCAAACATTAGTGTTCGACACTTCGTCAGGAGCATTTACCCCTTCAACTCCGTCATCAAGTCGCAGCGACTCCTCTGTTCAGTCTGTTGTGGGCGCCATGTTTACTTCAAACACGGACACTCGTATTGCCTCTACATACGATAGCAGCACTCAAAAGATCAACCTTGTAGTGACCGATATGACGGCTGATACTCAGCTAAGTACGGAGCAGGTTCAAGATATCGTAGGCGATATGTTCAGTGGCAACACAGAGACAAGAATATCAGCGACTTACCAAGACGGTGACGGAAACATTGACTTGGTTGTTGATGCTATTCCTGTAGACCTTACATCTGACGGGGCTGGTACAATTCATGCAAACAACGTCCCTACCCTTAACCAGAGCACAACTGGTAATGCTGCAACAGTAACAACCAATGCAAACTTAACAGGCCATATTACATCTACTGGCAATGCTACTGTTTTAGGTTCTTTTAGTGTAGCTCAACTTAGTGCAGCTCTTTCAGACGCCAGTATATCAGGAAACAATACAGGCGATCAAACAACCGTTTCGGGCTCTTCAGGTTCATGCACAGGAAATGCTGCAACAGCTACAGCCCTTGCTACAGCTAGAGCTATTAACGGTGTAAACTTTGACGGTACTGCTCCCATCACTGTAACTGCGGCTGGATCTACTTTGTCTGACACCGTTACTGTGGCCAAGGGGGGTACTGGGGCTACTAGTTTGACTTCTGATTCTGTTCTTACGGGTGCAGGGACAAGTGCTGTTGTAGCTGAAGCTAACCTTACGTTTGACGGCAGCATACTGACTGTGACTGGTCAAAGAAAGATCCCAACTCCAAGCAGCACTGATCAATATTACGGAGATGTAGTGGCTTTTGGTAGCGGACCCGCTGGTACTGATGGGGACATAGAGCAGGGTAAGCTGTACTATTTAGACTCTTCTCAGCAGTGGGAGGAAACTAATGCAAATGCAGCAGCCTCAGCTACAGGTATGATTGCCATCGCAGTGGTTGATGATGAACCCAGATTTCTTGTAAAGGGATTGGCAAGACACGGAAGCTTTGCTGGTTTCACAACTGGAGATGTTTTGTATGTGTCAGGAACACCAGGAGAGATAACAAAGACAGCACCCACTGGAAGTACTGACATCGTTAGAATTGTAGGTTACTGTACAAATGGTACTCAGAGGGAGATATACTTTGATCCGTCAAAAGACTGGGTTGAGCTGTCATGAGCATAAGTAAGCTTTCAGGAGTTTCTTACAACTCTATCAATAAGATTTCTGGGGTGGCAAAGTCTGGCTTGGCTAAGGTGAAAGGAGTCACTGTGCCTTCTTCATTCGCAAACACCAAGTCACTCTTTACTGATGGTGTCAATGATTTTTTTGATATAAGTTTAAGCTCAGACATTATACCTCGTGCTCAGGGGTCTGTGTCTTGTTGGGTCAACATTGATTCATCCAATACATCTTCAAAAGCTTTTTGGACAATTTTTGATTCGAGTGAACTGGCTAAGGGTAGAATGGATTTGCTTTATTTCAACACCAGTGGGTCAAATGTTTTTGGTCTTGTGGGGCTTTACAGAGAAAACTCAATGAGTGGGAGTTTTGGCACTAGACAATGCGCTGCAAAAACAGCGGCTTCTCATCACGGGGCTCCTTTCAATAGAATCGCAAGTGACTATGGATCATTTGGCTCAGCTTCAGACAGCATATATAATGCCAACGATATGAAAGGAAATTGGCATCACGTTGTGTACACTTGGGATACATCAGACACCTATGCGTACAGTGGCACAACACACACTGGTGTCATGAAATTGTACTTTGATGGGACGTTGGTTAATTTTGGTCAAAGCGAAGTAGCCAGCCATAATGGTACAGGTACTGCTGCGGGTCTTACTGTTGTTGCGTCAGACGTAGTTTTTGACACTATAAGAATTGGTGCAAATAGAAGTGGAGGCCAAGCAATGGACTTGTTGACAGACGAATGGGCTTTGTTTGACAAAGTTCTGAGCGCCAGCGAAGTAACAAACATTTACAATTCTGGCGCACCTGGTGATCTTTCAGGAGAGTCTGATCTGATTGGATGGTGGAGATTTGAAGACAACACAAACGACTCTTCGTCAAACTCCAACTCTGGCACTCTTACAAACGGGGCCACCTATAACGCCAGTGTTCCATCATGAGTATGTATTGCATTGTTGATTCTTCTGAAGTTAGTTCTCTTGATTTCTCACAACTTCAAGACGACAGTATCGACGTGCTTCGATACAATTTAACCCGCACACAAGTCGTAGTGGAGTACAGCGGCTCCCAGCCTTCATTTCTTTCTGGCAAAACAGAATACACTCACTCTGAAATTTCAGCCATCATAAACGACTATGATCAGGGCTGGAATGAGCAAGATCCAGAATGATTATATTTGTAATATGGACAGGTCGTCAATGAGAAAAGCCATCGCATCCAAGCTTAAAAAAGCTGGGGTGCGTAAGGTGAACTCTCCTAAGAAGACGCCTGGTCACAAAACCAAAAAGGCTGTCGTGGTCTCCACCATTGGCCCTGGTCAAGAGTCGGGCGAGATCATTCGTTTTGGAGCGCAGTCTATGGGGCATAACTACAGCCCTGAAGCCCGCCGTGCGTTCAAGTCACGGCATGCCAAGAACATCAAGCGCAAGGGTAGTGCTGCGTACTGGGCGAACAGGTTCTTGTGGTCAGGGAAAGGCGGGAGCACCAAGCGCCCGCCGAAGAGTCAGAAGAAGGTATTCGGCTTGAAAAGAAGGTAAGGTTGATATTCTTATATTTGTGGTAAAGTACAAACACCACAACTATGGCAACCCTCACCCCTACGTTAACTCTTGTGAGCACTGATATCTCATCAGACAGCCTAAATTTTTCTGTGTCTGACACGTTGACTATTGCAGCCGCAGGCCCGAATCAAGGTTTGACACGACAGACCATTACCACGTCTGACGACCAGGAACTTGTGGATGAAGCTGTTAGCGGTATCAGATATTTCTACGCCAAAAACATTGACACAACAAACTTCGTTGTGCTTCAAACTACAGCCAGTGTTCAATACGCCAGACTGAGCCCTGGAGAGTTTTGCTTCTTCCCTATCAACGACGGGGCAGGACTGGAGGCTAGAGCCGATACAGCCAGTTGTGTTTTGGAGTATGCATTTTTCACCAAAGGCTAAAGAGTAGAGCGTGCCATTTGAACACATCGAAATAACGCCACTCATTGCTACGGGCACGGGGTATCTTGAACAGCACGTCATCTTCGGTATGACGGAGTTTCAGATGCCTGCCAAGGACTGCATGCTTCTCGGAGGCTTTGTTCTTGATGACTCGGGGACGCTTGATTCTTACGGTCAAGACGGCGAGGCAAATGCTCATAAAATCAACAACATCAACCTGCATTTTTTTCAAAACCATTCAAGTACGGCAGGGGCGCCTCAAGAATATTTAGCTGCGGGTAGCAATGGTGTTGGAGATAAAGAGGCTATGATTAAAGCCAACAATTATCTGGGCAGCGTTCATGTGATGAAACACGATTTTGATGACGCCGCTGCTGGCACCAACCCTCCAGTGTCTCTTGCGGTGCCCAATTATGTAGGTTTTGATTTTCCACGCATCTTTAAGCTGGTACCGTTTGGAGATAACACAGTAGATACGTCAAGCACTGCCCAAAGATTCAGACAGGGCAATGACAGGATCATGGGCTTGACCAGTACCGAGCTAGGCAACAAGATGTTTTGTGTTGCAACGATTGATGAGTTGGCAAGCGATTCTGCTACCACCACATCAGACAACGATGACGTGCCAAACTTTACTGCCCAAGGCCAAATTCGTATACTGTTGTCTTTAGAATATTGATCGACAATGCCTTTCAAAAAAATCATACAAGACATCACGGTTTCTACGACGCCGAACTACTCAAACAACGATACGTTGTTCGACATGGTAGAGGTGCAGCTTCCAGCCAAATCATGTGTTGTTCATGGCGGGTTCTTTGTGAGCCCTAACGACGGGTGGGCGTCCAATGATGAGTGCGCCATTCACTTTTTCCAAAAGAACACGCATGCACCTGGAGCAGCCAACGCAGCGTTTGGTTTGACGGCGGATCAGATGACAGAAAATGGATATCTCGGAGGACTACAGATATCAAATGACAGTTTTAGTTTTATGGTTGGCTTAGGCGACGTCATTGAGCACTACATCTTAAATAGCTTGGGTAATACCGAACGCAACGCCAGCAAAAGAAAATATATTGGCAACCTGGTTTTGACAAGCACAAATCCAGGGAACACCATATTTATGGTGGGCACTTACGATGACAATGGTGCGGATGGTACGGCAAATGCTTTCTCTGCCACAGATCAAAGTTACATTCAATTGTCACTGGAATACTAAGCCATGCCTTTTAAGAACATCATACAAAAGGTGACCGTGTCTACATCAGGCTATGCCAATCACGACACCTTGTTTGACATGGTAGAGATTCAGTTGCCTGCAAAGGACTGTATTTTACACGGTGGATATTTTGTGGGGAATCGACAGAGCACCATAAGCCTTCAAGACGACGAGGCTGCCATTCACTTTTTTCAAAACAACACTCATCAGCCAGGCGCTGCCAATGCAGCCTTTGGTTTAACGGCGGCTCAGATCAAAGCAAACGGATACATAGGCGGGGTCCAGATTAGCGAAGAGCATATCGCCATTAACACAATGGGGATTGACGGAGCTACGGTTCTCCAGGAGCTTTGCAACCTAAGCAACAGTTCACTCTCAAACGCTGAAAGCCCAGCCCTGAGCGATTTTGTCCTTACAAGCACTAGGATAGGGAACACTGTTTTCATGGTCGGAGCTATTGATGGCATTGATTCAGGCAACACTGGTTTTGATGCGACCGACGACATGAGAGTTATATTAAGCGTAGAGTATTAACAGATGCCTTTTCACACAATCATAAAAGAAGTGGTCGTTGACACGAACGCCAACTACGTTAACGATGACGTGCTTTTTGTCGATTCCAGCGGGAATGCCTTGGTGGAGTTGCAGTTGCCTGCCAAGGACTGCATCATTCATGGAGGGAAGGCTATCGTTATGAATCGGGGTAATTCTGCCAGTCAGTTAAACTCTGATGAGTGTGCCCTTCATTTTTTTCAAAATACTACGCACGCTCCAGGAGGGTTGAGTCAGGCTTTTGGATTGACAGGCGTTCAGATGGAGACCAATGGGTATCTGGGGTCGGTTCAATTTGGAAGCAGCAACATTTCGCAAGATAATTATGGGTTCACAGGTGATGTCGTCTACAAGATGACTAAGATTGGAAACATAGGTGCCGCCGTGAACAGCACCACTCAGGTAGAAACTCCGTACATGAGCTCTTTGGTGCTGACAAGCAGCAATATTGGAAATACGGTTTTTATGGTGGGTACGATTGACGGGATAAGCGGTAGTCCAGATTTCGCTACTGGTGATGAAATGCGTTTTATTTTTCATGTAGAATACTGAGACCTTGGCTTTCAAGACGATCATACAACCCGTAGTTGTTTCAACAGGAACGTACAGCGACAACCAGATATTCTTTGAAGCTGTCGAGTTGCAGCTTCCTGCACAAAGTGTTCGCTTGGTAAGTGGGTTCTTCCTTGTAGACAGCGCAGACACTGCGGACTTGACCAACGATGAATGTGCAATCCACTTCTTTCAAAAAACGGCTACCTCCGACAAAACCTATTTTGGTGCGGCAGGGAGTAGCGTGAGTGGCACGGCAAACTTTCCTAATCAAACAGGAAGAAAAGAGATGGGCTGGATGGCGTCCTTGCAGATCAGCAACAAAGAAGTCGAGGGGGTGAATTCAAATCAGATAGGCTTCCACTCTCCACAAGTGTATCACATCGCACACATTGGGGAGCAGGCTGTAGACGGGTCAGAGTTTCCCTTGATGGAGGACACCACGGTGACCAGCATCAACCCTGGACACACCGTCTTTATGGTGGGCACGATTGATGGCATTTCCACATCTCCTTCCTTTCCCGCCGCAGATGATTGCAGATTGATTTTAACATTTGAATACTAATAAAAATTTACAGATATGAGTAAAGAAGTAGAAGAAGCATTGGGACAGGCGGGGTTCGCCATCAGCGACACCCCTCCCACGCCCGATACCCAGGCCGAACCGCAACAAGAGGTTCAGCCAGAAGTAGAGGCCGCACCAGTCGAAGCTCAGCCACAAGCTGAGCCAGAGACTGTACAGCAGCCCGTAAATGAGGATACGACGTCCGAAGAGATCGATGTCGATGCTGAAGTGTTGTCCTTCCTAAGCGAAAGGCTAGGGAGGAGCTTCGACAGCTACGACGACATCTCGGAGGCGCTATCATATACACCCGTAGAAATTGATGAGCGTGTTAGTGCGATCAACAAGTTCGTTCTCGAAACGGGGCGGTCACCAGAAGACTGGTACAAATATCAATCGCTCGACCCATCCGAAATGGATGACATGTCAGTGATGAGACTCCAGATGACTGCCGACCACCCAAGCCTTTCATCAGAAGAGGTCAATCTTTTGATTGGAAGGAAGTACAAACTCGATGAGGATGTACACACTGAGGACGAGATTCGTTTGTCTAAGCTAGAGCTCAAGATGGATGCGGAAAAGGCGAAGAGACAGATTGGCGATTTAAGAGATTCTTATATGGCCCCTGATGTCTCTCGTGACGACGTCGGTTCCCCTATCGACGACGAGTGGATAAACACGATGCAGAGAACGACCAACGAGTTTGGTTATCTGGAGTTCGAACTCCCTGGCACGGACGAAACGTTCAAGTTCGGGGTGGATGACGACTACAGGGCTCAGCTAGTAAACAGAAACTCGAACATCGAAAACTATTTCGACGACTACATTGGAGAGGATGGCTCGTGGGACTTTTTCAAGCTCAACGCTCACAGGGCGTTGATCGACAACGCAGACAGCATCATCTCTTCCATCTACAACCAAGGGTTGAGCGATGGCAAGAGAGGTGTAGTGCAGACGGCAGCAAATGTTGACGCCTCACGACCAGACGTTGGAACACAGTCAGACTCGAATACACAGTTGTCGGAACAGCTTTTGAAAGCACTCGGAGGTGGGGGAGGAATGACGTTTAATGTCTAATTCTTTTATCTAAACAAAAATGGCTATTTCACAAAGTACAGGTACGTTTGGTAGTGCTCCTAAGGGCATTAGCGACAACCTTTACACCCTTTCAGACCCAACGAAGTACACTTCGTTGTACGACTTCATTAAGGAGGTCAACGCCCCAGACGTTCGTGCCCAGCTCACTAAAACTTTCGGAGCTCAGGGTATTTCTGGATTTTTGCAAATGACAGGCGCTATCAAGAACAACGGCACCGCTGACAGCGTGCAGTTCTTCGAGGAAGCACGCTTGCACCAAGTTCAAAGAGCTACTGTTGTAAGCTCTTTGGAGGACGACAACTCCACCACCGACTCCAGTGGTGCTTTGGGTGATATCACTGGTGGTGTCACTTTCGGCACTGTGGTTGCTGCTGATGCATCAGGGTTTTCTGACGGATCGAGTGTTCAGCTCATCGTTCGTGAAGGTGATATCATTTTGGTTAACGGTGTGGATCGTATGATCGTTGTGGGTTCAAATGCAGCAGGTGCAGCAATTACCTCTTCATCTACAACCTTCCACGCTAAGCCTATCGTCGGCGGTACAGCTACTGTGACCATCACAGTGGCTGATGTTTTGGATATGCCGATCATTGGTAACATGTTCAACCAGGGCACTGACCAGCCCACTCGCTTCATCGAGTCTAACGTAGTGAAGAGAACCAACCCTTACGCCATCGTCAAGGAGTCGTATGAGGTGTCTGGTTCACAGGCCACCAACATTGGCTACATCGATGTGGGCGGTGGTGACTATCGTTACTACGTGAAGGGCGAGATGGACACCCGTCAGCGCTTCATGGACAAGCGTGAAATGATCATGCTCTTGGGCCAAAAGGCTACCAACAGCGACGCTGATGCTGGATTGCCTAAGGTTAACTCTGGTGGCTTTGATGCAAATGTCGAGGGTACTGAGGGTTACCTCTCAGCATTGGAAGACAGAGGTATCGTGAGCAGCACCTTGATTGGTCAAGCTGGTTTGTCCGATCTCGATCTCTTGATCAGAGAGCTCGACAAGAACGGTGCACCTGCTGAATACGCTGTGTACTCTAACACCCAGCAAGACTTGTTGCTCGACGACATGATTGGTGGTGCAGGTGCAGGCGGTAACGTGACTGCTGGTGTGGCTTCAAGCTACGGAGCGTTCAACAACGACAGAGACATGGCTTTGAACCTCGGTTTCAAGTCTTACTCTCGTGGTGGATACACTTTCCACAAGAACAGCTTCAAGCTCTTGAACGATCCCACCTTGCTCGGAAACACTGACGTGGCGAACAGATTGTGCGCTGGTGTCATGATTCCTTTGGCTAACGTGGTGGATCCACGCTCAGGTGAGAGAGCTCCCTCTTTGGAGATGAACTACAAAGCTGCTGGAGGATACTCTCGTGAGATGGAGCACTGGGTAACTGGCGGTGGCGTCCTTGGTTTCACCAACGACACACAAGACGTTGCTAAGTTCCACTACCGTTCTGAGTGTTGCCTCGTGACTAGAGCTGCTAACCAGCACGTTCTGATCCAAGGTTCCTAATCATTAACTGAAAGAATCTAGAAATCATGGAAAGATTTTTATACTTCATGGAGGCGGCAAGCGGACCATTTGACACCCTTGACGATGGCGTGTGCTATCCCGTTTCCCGCTTTGCAGGATTTGGTAGCATTGACTCTACATCGTTGGGTCTTTACTTCCGACCTATGAAAGATGATGCAGGAGCAACCTTCGACAAGGTTGACTTGACTGTCACCTCGGATAAGCACAAGGCGGTTATTGAGGCTATCGTGGACGCTATGTCTTATTCAAAAGATCCGTTCATTATTGTGTGTGATGAAAACGAAAGCGTGTTTATCCATCCCGATGTGACCGCATGTGTTAACACTATTACTGCCGCAAATTAACAGGCAATCTAATTTGGAAAGGGGGAGAGAATGGCTCTCCCCACTTTCTCTTTTTTACATTAACAGTTAGGTGAGGACAAGCCTCAGCTACAAGAAATAACTACGATGTTTAAATATTTATACTTTGCAAACAGCCTAAGTGACGCTGCTTGTATGCCTACTGATTTGCTTAGAGCGATGAAGGCTGACTCCGATGCCGACGGTATTACTCTTGAGTTCAAGGATGTCAAAGACGGAATTGGAAACGAGGTGACCGTGAAAATCACCACCACTCAAAACAAAAACAAAAAGGTTATGGATGCTATAACTGATGCTATCAGAACCAGCAAAAGACCTTTTATTGTTATTGCGGATGAGATAAACAATGAGTTTCTTCATCGAGACATTACGGCGTGCGAAACCTCCCTCAGCATTCTATAATAGAAATCATGGATCCAAACAAAAAATTCTTATACTTCAACGCTGATGGTGCTGCTCTTAGTGGGCCTACCGAAGCCAGCGCCACCACGGTTCCTGTATCAGCCTCCGCTGGAATGGAGGTCACGAATGCTAGTACATTGAAAATGATCTTCAAGGAGTCAGTGGAGACTGACACCCTTGATGTGACCATGTCTCGCACCGCCGATTCTGATCCTAGGGAGATCATGGAGAGTATCGTAAATCAGATCAACTACTCCAGAGAGCCTACTCTAGTTATAGGAGATAACTCTACTGGAGAGTACGCTGACCATAGGCTGAGCAACGTCTCTATAACTTTTGCAGATCACGGGACCATTAAGCTTCACGGGCCTGTCCAGTCTACTATTACTAGTGCAAATGCCGCAGGTGCAGGGGCCCCTGGGAGATCGAGCAATGTTGGAATGTACAATGGTGAGATCATCACGACAATTTTTGTTGATCTAGCTACAAGCGGAAAGACTTGCACTGCTTCGGCAACAGCAGACCATGCCATTGGTGTGACAGGAGGAGGTGCCGCTTACATCACCCAGGTGACACAAGCAGTTAATGGTATTGTATACGCCGCTGAGCTTATCTGTTTGGAGGCTCCGCTTGGCGCCAGCACCACCGTTGGACTCTCATCATCAAGCACCGCTTCCGTGACCCAAGGTGCAGACGCCACAGGCAATGAGAAGATTACGGAAGCGGTTCAGTCAGTCGGCGACAGGACTCAACTCAACCTCGCTGATGCGGCTAACAACCCAGTTCACAATGCTGGGATCACTGATACGGAATACTTATATCTGTATCATGGCGGTGGCGCCGCAGGCGATTACACCGCAGGAAGGTTTCTTATTAGACTTTACGGTGCCAACCCTGATGGTTTGGAGTACAATGACTAAACAATAAAGAAAACTGTGAAAAGGGCTCCTTCGGGAGCCTTTTTCTTTTGCCTTATATTTGTTTCAGTTAAATACATTATTCAATATGACACAGGATCAACCAGCGGCTAAGCGTGGCCGTCCCGTAACACGCAAGAAGACAGAGGCTCCCGAGGCACCCACGGCAAAGAAGCCTGTAGCTAAGAAGAGAACTGTCAAAAGAAATCTTCCTGACTTTCAAAAAGTGCCCAAGCTTTTTGAAACAATCAATGGTAGAGGCGGCATCTTCTTAAAGATTAAAAGCGACGGCGTCAACATCTTTGACGAAGAGACTGGAGCAGTTCGACAAATTAGATATTGCCCAGGAGAGCAGTCTATCTACGTTGATGAGCAATCTGAAAACGCTGTTAAAGAGCATGTTGTGTTTCGAAACAAGATTCTTACAGTTCGTTACGATCAGCCAAACTTGTTAGAGTTTTTGACAAAACACCCTGAAAATAAAGCTAACGGAGGAGGCGTGTTTCAACTGGCCAACAAAGAAATCGATGTTGAAAAGGAGGTAGAAAAGGATTTCCTTATTACCGATGCAATCTCCATGATCAAGGCACGTCCTATCGATGAGCTTTTACCCGTGGCTATGGCGTTGAATATCAACACCAATCAAAAAGATTTGCAGCTCAAGAGAGCTTTGGTGCAATACGCCAAGAAGAATCCAACGAAGTTCATGGGTATGTTTGACAACCCTATGGTGCATGCAAGAACGACAGTGATGCAGGCTATGGACTTCCAGATTGTAACGCAGAAGGGTGGCGCCATCGTATGGGCCGATACAGGAAAGATGATCCTGTCCGTGCCTGTCGGTCAGGACGCCGTCGATACGCTCACACGTTTTGTGATGACGGACAAGGGCGCCTCAGTGCTCTCAGAGATTGACAGGCAGCTCGAAGCAATCGCCTAAGGTTTTGGTACGTCTCAAGTGAAAAGGGCCTTCGGGCCCTTTTTCTTATATTTGCTATATTGATATAACTACGATATGGCAAGCGTAAGAGAGGTATACAACGCACTTAACGATCTGGCAAATAAAGATGAACGTGGGTTTGTAACACCGACAGAGTTCAACTCTTTTGCGCCCATCGCTCAGATGAACATCTTCAACAAGCTGTTCGACGAGTTGACCGCAGCAGAGAATATGCGGCGTCGCAACATCGACCCTGCCCGAGACAAGTCTCGCATCAAGCAGATCAAAGAGGACTTGGGTGTCTTTTCTAAGACAACAACGATTACAAAAAGCAGCGGTGTCTTTGCCAGACCTGATGACTTCGCCCGTCTTATCAACGTCAAGACAGGCGGAGATATTTTGTTGGGTGTAAACAACAGCGTCATGGCTGACGTGATCTACGACGAAGAGAAGCTAGACAGAGTTCTTTTGAGCACTCTGTCAGCTCCCACTGTTTCACGGCCAGTGGTGTTGATGAGCGATGATTTCGAGGTGTTCCCTACCTCTGTCTCTAAGATCAAGGTGCGCTACTACAAGCAGCCTGAGGGCTTGGACCCCACGTCCAATGCCCGCACTGTCTCTTTGCCTAAGTTTGGATTTGACACCCTGAATGGCAAAGAGTCTTATGTGCCTGGGGAGTCTGTGGACTTTGAACTTCCTGAGCACTACACCTCGGAGTTGGTCTTTGAGATGGGCAAGCTTGTCGGTGTGAATCTGCGTGACGCTGACGTATACAACTACTCCAACGCTGAGTCCCAAAAGTGATAGATAGATGGCAAGAAACTTAGTTACAGTAGCAGAGGTCGTCAACGACTACATCCTCACCTTAGAAGGTGATGATTACGCCAACAATGCGTCGGATACGCTGATCCACAATTACGCCTTGCGGGGCATTAGAGAGATGGGCTTCGATGTGTTGCAGCGTGTGCGCTCTGTCAAGCTGTCGGCGGGAGCCAACAACACGGTGGAGTTGCCTGACGATTTTGTAGACCTCATCAAGATCGGCATCGTAGGACAGGACGGCTTGGTTCACGTCTTCGGCGAAAACAAGAACATCAACTACTCACAGAAGTACAAGACCGACACCGCAGGCAATGTCATTGACAGTGACAGCGACGGAGTGAATGACAGGGAAGATGCCAAGACAGGATTCTCTACAGGCGGTGTGTTTGGTGCTGACGACTTCATTGTCTTCTCGAACTACATCTACCAGAACAACATCGGTCAGATCTACGGTTTGGGTGGCGGCTTCTACGAGGGTGAGTACAGACTCAACCTCGACCAAAACAGGATTGAGCTTGCTGTCAACAGCGGCGTGTCGGAAGTGGTGATTGAATACATCGCTGACGAAGCACGGTCTTCGAATCCTACCATCCATGTGCAGGCAGAGGAGGCTTTGCGATGCTTCATCTACTACAAGATCATTGAGCGTAAGAGCAGCGTCCCAGCTATGGAGAAGGGGCGGGCACGTCAAGAGTATTACAACGAGAGACGTAAGGCCAACGCCCGACTCAAAGCGTTCAGCAAAGAGGAGGCGTTGAAGACCATCCGTAAGAACTTCAAGCAAGCACCCAAATACTGATGGCTATTGACAAGCTTATCCCTCAGTACCTCAACAAAGATGAAGACCCAAGGCTTCTGAAGGAGGTGGAGATGTCGAACGCCCTCAACATCAGAGTCTCTACAGGCGATGATGGAAACCAGGGCGTGCTTAAAAACGTCGAGGGTAATACTGCGATTGCTTCGGCCAGCTCCTCGGACACCATCCCTGGCTCTGGCAATAACAGAGTCGTAGGCGCTGTGTCATCGGAGGCAGGTAATTGCATCTATTTCTTTTTGTACAACGCCAATGGCACTCACGGTATCTACCAATACCGTCATAACACAGACAAGTACCACAAGGTTTTAGAAGGTTCTTTTTTGAATTTTCATCCTGAGAGGTTCGTCAAGGCTGACGTGGTGATCAATCAGTTTGGTGACCACCTGTTGTATTTCACAGACAGCAGGAACGAGCCCAGGAAGATCAACGCTACCAGGGCGTTGACCAGTGGCTACGGCCCTCTGCTTACCTCGGGCACCGATGCTCAAAAAGAACTGTTTGTGTCCGTGTGCAAGCAACCGCCACAGACACCCATCACATTTAGTTTTGTTGACGATCCTGACATCAAGTTCAACAACCTGCAAAACAACTGCTTTCAGTTTGCCTATCAGTATGTCTATGACGACGGTGAGCTTAGCGCCCTGTCGCCATACTCTGAGCTCGCTGTCAGCACCACAAACAGAGCCTTCAATGCGCCAGCGCAAAACTTCTTGCGTGACAGAAACAACAAACTGCTCTTGGAGATGCAGGGCAGCGATGGCCCTGTAGAAAAGCTAAGAGTCTTTGTGCGCAGAAACAACGACCAGGCTTTCTATCGTATCGCTGAGATCCCGCACAGACCCAGCACTGAAAACGGATTGGCGTTTGCGAACGACGGGGTGTACACGGTGTTGCCAGATCAGGAGGCTTTCAAGATGTTTGATGCTGTCCCTCGCAATGCTTTTGCGCAGGCCATCAGCAACAACAGGCTTTTCTATGGCAACTACCTAGAAGGGTTTGATAACTTAGATCGGGTGAAGGTAGGGGCCACCCCTATCTACCACCCTGAGCCAGACAACTTCAATCTGCCAGGATCGGACAGGGGCTTACAGACGTCTACTACACTAGATATCAACACGTATCCAGGACTGAGGTTTTTCCCAGGAACAGGAAGTTTTGTTACTAACAATGAGAAGTTCCGTCATGCTCTGGGCGAAGCTCCGATAGGGCAAAACCTCGTTGATGCCAGTGACGAAAACCCCAGGCTGGTGTCTTTCAACGCCAACGGTGACATTGCGCAAAGTGGGTTTTCTGTTGATGTGTCTGAATTAAGTGACTTTACATCTGTTGAGGCTGGTGTTTTGAACATCGACCTCACGATAGATTACTCTACCCTTGGCATTGCGTCGTTTGGTGGCGAAGACATGCTTTTTGATCACACCATCACATTTTCAGATGGTGTTGCAGCCAATGGAGACGCCATCACCCCAAATTCTTTGGCCGTTGACAACCAACTTTTGGATCTCCCACCAACTGAAATAAGAGGTTTCTTGCTGAAACCTATTGGATATAATGCTGGCGGGGAATCACCACAGATCGATCAGAGGTCGTTGACGTTTGATCAAGCAGGAGGATCGCAACCTCTAAATTTCAATTCAAGCTCGAGCATACAGGGTATCGATGCAGAATCTAACCTCACTGTTCAAGAGCAGTTTGCAGACAAGATCATTGAGATTCTTAATGGACAACAGACCTCTGTTTTTGTGAGAACTCGAAGCAAGAAAACACGCTTCAGCACAGGAACAGTGAGTGGCCTTGGCGCTCCCGCCCCATCAGATTTTTTGCTAGATCTTGATGGTACTGTGACATTTATGGTCTTTGGCGGCGTATACAATGAATCAACACAAACAGTAGACTTTAGATTGCGTGTAGAAAAAGTCGACTTGAATATCACGGGTGTCGATGCGCAGTTTGATGTGGCGTCTGGCACTAGCGGTATCTCTGGAAATGTCATTTACAATCAGCTCCAGTTAGATCCATCAAGTATTGGTGGTCCGAGCTTTACCAACTCTGCGGGCAGGACAATTAAAGACTTCAGAGATGAGCAATCAAATGGTACACTAGTAAAGGCGATCAATCACGTTTTCAAAGGATTCAACGTCATCTCAAACATCGACTATGTGTCTGAGGGTCAGTCGATATCTTTCAAGGCGGGCGCTACCCATGAATTTGGCATTGTCTATTTCGACCACAGAAATAGACATGGAGGCGTACAAAAAATTGATTCTGTTGACGTCGTTCATTTTGGCGACGTAGATAGAAACGGCAATGAAGGGAGGACAGAGGTTGATTTGAGGTTTACCCACGAGCCACCATATTGGGCAACCAAGTACGCTCCTGTGTATTCTAAAAACACGAGCTACGAAAAGATCTTGCAGATCTCTGTTTTGGAGGCAGGCTTGCCACGGACAGAAACTTATGCCGATCCTCTGAGTGATTCAGGTGGAGTTACCAGACCGATCATCGATGCTTTGGGCACGAGTTCTGGCAGTGACCCTGACGGCCTTATCTATCTGTCTATGCGTTCCTTAGAGGGCAAGACCAACTCGTACAATGAATCTAAGGGCGCCAACTTAGAGTACGAATACCAAGAGGGTGATGTTCTGCGTGTGCTCAGATACAAGGACTCAGACGGCAATACGGTTCGACCTATGCATGAGTTCAAGATCAGCTCATACAAGAGGTACATAGACAACGAGGAGAACCCTATCAAATTGTATGCGAACAGTGATCAACCATCTGACACGACATATCGCAGAACAGGGTTCTTCCTTGGCATACGAGATCAGGACATCCCTGGGTTCAATAAGCTGGATGTAGCTGCGGGGTTAGATTTTTTCACCAACGATTGCGTTGTAGAAATCTTTCGACCCAAGCTACGGGTGGAGAATCAGGTTTTTCACGAGGTCGGCAAGACCTTCGATATCGTGGTTGCGGGAGGAAGCCGTACACATGGCGGGGACAGAAGCAACACGACGGTAGTTACTGCCGCAATTCGTGTTGTAAGTAGCACCTCATTTACCTCCACGACTCGGCTTTTTGTGGGAGATAGGCTAACTCCAGCAGCTTCGGTTCCTGATGCCACCGACGTTTTTGTCACAGGTATTCAACCGCAAAGCGGCGGGACTTTCCTGTACACAATTAGCGAAGGGTTCCCATTCCCTGACCTCGCCACTCCTGGCAGTAACTTTTCTTGCACTGTGGCAGCGACAGCGGGAGCCCCTGACAGTGTTTTCCCAGGATGCATCACCTTGGATACTGGTGATGTGCATTTGAAGTTGCGTGAGATTTTGACGAATCCCACAAACAGCAGCACAGGCCAACCTGACGAAACCAAGCCAGGAGACCAGACGTATAAGAACTTCATTATTGAGGACGAGTCAGTCAGTGACTTCTTTGAATCCAAGGCTGTAGATATTGGGCGACCTCATATCGAAACGCCAGACCAGATAGAGCAAGTCAGATCATCGTCAGTTACATACAGTGATCCGTTCGCTTTAGACTCGGCTGTGCTGGCATTGTCTTCATTCAACCCATCACTGTTTCCCTTCAAGGATTACAACACGCAACACGGCGATGTATGTTTCTTGCTGGACCGCAATGAAGCGTTGATGGTCATGCAGGAAAACAAAATCTCAAAGACACCCGTTTCACGGGTGTTGATTGAGAGTGCTGCGGGAGGGCAGCTTGTGACATCCACAAATGTGTTGGGCACTCCAACATACTACGCTGGCAATCTGGGCCCAGGCTTGCAGCCTGAGAGTGTGGTAGAAAGCTTCGGGAGGGTATACTTCGTCGATGTCGCTCGTGCGGCTGTGGTGCAACTGTCGTCTGAAGGCATTGACCTGTTAAGCTCCAAGAGCATGACATCTCACTTTCAGACTCTGTTCTCTAACATCAACGTGCTCGATCAGAAGCCCTTCATCCCGTGCGGCTACGATCCTGACAATGCAGAGCTGATTATTACAAGCCCACAAATCGATCGAAATTCGTTGACGTTCCCTGACAGCGAAGGCTTGATTCTTAGCCCTGTCAAAAAACCTGCTTCTGCTACCAGGACAAACGTCGATGCACAGGCTCACGTCCTTTTTGAAAACGGAGGCCGAGATACATGGGATCTTGGTGAGACACAATGGGATGTGCTTAACTTGAACTGGGAGGTGTCGGGTCAGGGAGTCATCTATGTGGACAAGCTGGGTGACATCGGCAGCGTATACCTCGACAGCTCTTTGCGCAACTCGACAGACAGCATCACAGTCAAGGCAGTCACGTCAAGCGGGTCTCATGTAGCTACAGGCTCTATCTCTGCCCGTGACAGCTCCCTTACTTTGCCTACTAGCTTTACACGGCAAACCGACAAGGGTAGTGTAACGATGACAAAATCGGGCACCAACTCCGCCACTGCTGCTGAGACGTCTGCGTACTCGACGACAAAGGGTGTGTGGCTTACGTTCTACTCTTTCATCCCTGAGATGTATGCAAGGTTGCACGACAAGTTCTTTTCATTCAAGGACGGAGTCATCTACAAGCACAACTCCAACGCCACACGCAACAATTTCTACGGCAGTCAGGCCAATTCACAGGTGTCTGTGATTTCACGCAAGAACCCCAGCGACATCAAGGTGTACAACGCCATGAGTCTTGAGGGCAACAAAGCTTGGAAAGCCGTCGTGTCCAACTCCACGCAGACCACGGGGGCCAGCTCTATGCAAGCCTCTGAGTTTGATGAAAGGGAGGGCATGTTCTACAGGGTGATTGCAAAAGACGCTACGTCCAGCAGCACCTCCAACTCGTCACACAAGGTGGTGCTTGGGCAGGTCGCAAGTGTCGATGGCAGCAAGATTACGTTTACTACAAAAGTGAGTAACTTGCCTTTCGGAATCGGAGACACTTTATTTAAGTTGGCATCGTCATCAGAATCAACCCTCAGCGTAACTGTTTCGTCTGTTTCAGGTCGCAAAGAAATTACAGCCAGTGGCGCTGTTGGGGGGCTAACAGCAGGCGATACGGTGATGGCCGTGTCTGATGACGACATCAATGGAGATAAGATCCGTGACTACTACAGCCAAGTTGACTTGACCAATACAGACACAACTGCTGTAGAGCTCTATGCCGTAAACCTCTCATACTCCTCCTCACCACTACACAACGATAAATAAAGATGTCGAATACATTTTCAGCAGGACAAGCACAGGCCTTAGGGTCAGCCATTGGCGGAGTAGGCCAGTTGGCGGGAGGCATCATGGGTGCGCTCGATCAGAGAAGTCTTGAGAGACGGACTCAAAAAGGACTAGATGCCGCACAACAAAACCTTGCGGATCTACAAGCGGCACAGCCTTCCCTAGCTACTCCCAGTGCTTTCTATCAGCAGGTGCAACAGGCTTACGATCAACGCCTTATGCAACAGAGGCTGGAGGACATCAACAGATCTTTGGCCACCACCACGCAGGCCGTTTCACAGTTCGGGGCCCGTGGGCTTGGGGCCTTAGCCCAAGCCACTCAACAGGCTCAGACGGCGCAGCGACAGGAGGTGTTGACTCAGCAGCGATTGCAGACAGCAGCTTTGAAAGACCTAGGCTTGGCTCAAGACAGAACCATTGCAAGGCAAGAGGCTCGGTCTACACGAGACATGGAGTTTGGCTTTGATGCTCAGCGGTTGGCCGAGGCCCGTGTAGCCCAGGCCGAGCAACAGCGTATTCAAAACTTCGCCAACATCGCTGGTGGTGTTGGAGGCATCGTCGGCGGTGTCATTGGTGTTGGGATGGGAATGGATAAAGGAGGGAAGGTTGCCAAGAAGGGATACAAGGTTGCGAAAACGCCTGGATCGTTTTCTCACAACACCAACCCATTGACGTTGGTCGATAAAGAAGGTGACTCTGTTGGCATCGAGCTGACGGGCGGTGAATACGTCTTCAATCCAGAACAATCAAAAAAGATGATGAGGTTGGCCAAGCAGGGTGACTCACCTTTGCACAAATTTGTATTGAAACTGCTTACGAAATTCGAAAAAGATGTCTAACGGTCCACAGTTCAAAACAGGATTCCTTGCACCTCTGCCAGACTATGGTGCGATCGGAAGGGAGGCGGCAGGTCGTTTCATGAATCCCATCCTTGGGGTGGTGCAGGAGCGTGCGCAGAAACAGTTGGACAAAGAGAAGACGCTTGGCATCGGGACGGCTGGGGTGACTACGGCCCCTGGGAACATCAACCCTTACTACAAGGAGGGCGTTCAAAAAGCTCTTGATGTCTGGCAGCAGACAGAGCTTGACTTCAAACAAAACCCTTCTGACGCCAATGCGCAAAGGGTGTCTGCGGCCAAGTCGCAGTACAGCGGCATTGCTCAGGACGCTGTCTTTGGGAGTAAATTTATTCTAGAGCAAAACCTCTCTATCAGAGGAGATCAAGATTTGGCTGAGGCTGGGTTGAGAGATTTCAACCTAAATCTCTTCAACCAAAAGTTTGGTCAAGCCCCTGCTTATGAAGTGGTGGGAGATAAGGTTAGAGTTGTCCAGGGAGACCAAAGTGTCGATTATTTTGAGTCAGCAGTTACTGCTTCAAATCCTGACAATCTGCCTGTGGTTCAGGGCAGTGTCGAAGGTGCATACACTCAGTTGTCAAGCAAGGTGTCGGATACAATTTTTGTGGACTCGTATCAAGGCAGAAATACAGCAGGGGTTAGCTCTGGAGTCCTTGTGGATCAAAATGCTTTTGCCACAGACTTTGCTGACAAATACAACGGCTACGCCAAGAGAGAGGGCACCATGTGGAACGCTGTTGCTCTTGAGGCATACAAGACTAAGAACATTCCAAACCGAGGCGTTGTAGAAAAAGACTTGGACGCTGTTGATCAGATCTACTCTCCATCGCTCAAGGATCTCAATGTAGAAGGTCGATCTATCACCAAGATTACAGGCTTTGATGCCGATGGCAATGCTCAATATGACGTCTCGGAGGATGAATTGAAAACACTTGTGGGACAAGAGATGACTACCGCAGGGGGTCGGTCATTTACTGTGACAGAGGACAACCTCATGAAGTTCCGTGAAGCACAGAACTTGCACGCAAAGAACGCATACGAAAGGGCGAAGTCTAGATTCAGTGTTCCTGAAGCCACCACGACAGAAACAGCAACAGAGCTTGGGCCAGCATTCGTTCCGTTTGCTCCTAGAAACTATGGGGAGAACAACACTGTTCAATCCGTAGAGGTTGCAGAGCTTGGGCAGGTGTTTGACATCCCGACTTCGGCACGCCTAAATGCCGTGGACGTTGGAAACACAGCCGTGCAGGTAGAGAACGTGTACATGAACCCAGAAGGTCAAGTGGCTGGATACAAGATTGGCAGAAACAGAGACCTGTTGGATAAGCTGCTTGCAACTCCAGAGGCTGATCGTTCTTCACAGCAGCAAAGCCTGATCGATTTGCTTCTATCAGGAGCCGAGACAATCACACGAGAAAACAACCTTGAGTTGTTTACAGAGTTGGAAGGACAGCTCAGCAGGATGGCGCCAAAGAACAAGCAAAACCCAAGCTATAGTGAGCTGATTGAATTAGGTAAGGGACAAGTTGGAGTAACCTCAACAGGGACAGGCACCACGCCAGCCCCTACGCCTACACCTACAGCAGCACAGACAGCGTTGGGCGGCTTGAATCAGGGCGTTGGAGCTGAAGAAACTGAGGAGGGCGCAGAGGGTCTTGCAGTGCCAACGGCTGAAGAAACAGGACTCCCAACAACAGAACCTTTGGAGATTACTCCAGAAGGTCGAGTGGTTGCCTCCGTTGACCCAACAGGAACACCTACAGGAACACCTACAGAAACACCTACAGCAACCCCTGACCCAACAGCGGCTGGGGCTGAATTACCTGCCGATACAGCGGTACCGTCTGCGGAAGGCAAAAGAGGGGATTACGCCTCCATGTCTAAAGAGGAGCTTGCTCGTGAAGTAGAATCAAACAGGGCTCGCCTGAGGCGTTTCAAGAAACCGGAAATTGCAAAAGAGGAGGTTGATCAGCTTGGGCAAGAGATTTCAGCGGAAGATAGATTGGGTGTTGCTGCTGGTGAACTCAAGAATGTTTTGTATGACGCTGAGCTAGGTGTGTACAGAGACGAGAGCAATCCTATTGCGAAAAAATATATTGAAGAAGAACTATTTGCTGATGTTGGATTCGATCCAAGAGAAGGGGCAGACGCAACCGAACATGCTTGGAGCGCAGCGACTGTAAGCAAGCTTGCAAAAGCTTTTGACCCTACATTTGAGGGTAGCGCACGGCACTCAGATTACATCAGACGAGGCTTCAAAGGTGAAGGAAACTACAAGGCCGAAGAGTTGGTTAGAAAGACGAAGTACCAAGCGGGCGATATACTGTTCAAAGGAAGAAAAGACGAGAACGGAAATCCGCTTGGCCCGCAGACTTACAGGGAGTTTGAAAGAGATGCTAAAGGAAGGGGTAAGTATGGAAAGGAAAAGGGGTATGGATCTCACTCTGACATCATTATTGGAGTGAAGACGGTAGAAGTAAAAGATAGAAAAGGCAATCCAGTAATGGGTAGAGATGGAAAGCCTAAAACAGAAACAGTCTATCAAGTGCAGGGCGGTAATGTTAGTGATAAACTGTACGAAAGAGATCTTTCTGCAAGTCAGTTGAGAGGTCGATATGTCGGTAGGTTGACACAATGATGCACAAAACAATTCTCTAAGAATGTCAAACGGATCATACAACGTAGATCGGATTGATCAGATCTACACCGTCCTTCAAGAGCAAGGATATCTCGGCACCAAAGAAGACTTGATTCGTCAGATGGGTCAGACGGATGATTTCAACAGAATCATGACCGTGATGAACAGTGCTGGGTTCAAGGGTGACCAAAGAGACCTGATCTATTTGTCAGGCATCAATCCAAAAAAAAAAGAGTCGGCGTTCTCTTCCGACTATGTTGCAGGCTTAGAATCGCTTACAGGCGATTCAAGCTTCGAGCCCGTGCAAGACTTAGAAAGCGCCAGAAAGCAAGCTGAAGAAAACAAGTCTGGATATCTCTCATCGCTGTTTGGTGAGGCGAAAGATCCTTACGAGGCGATGGCTACCATGTCCGCTGAAGAGACAGGACGTGGCAGAGAGTTCACGCCAGAAGACATACAAGAGCTGTATGAGACTGACACTCAGTCAGTTATTGAGGCATACGGTACTGAGGGCTCAGCGCCATCTGAGTATCAGGCCAACCAAAGAGAATACTTTGTCTTCAAAGAGACGCAGAAGTGGTTGCAGGGTAGAGGCGTATTGGGCGACGCCCTAAGCGCACAGGAGAGGGAGGGTTTTTCAAAAGAAATATTTGACACCCTCAAAGACACTCCTCTGTTTACAGGCACATCAGTGACTACAGAGGATATCAACGATGTCATGTTGAGTGCTGGCTTGATCGTAGATCGTGCTGAGCTTTCTACGTCAAAAGAGAACCTCAAGACGTCGATCATCAACAATGAGTTTGGTATCGGCAAGTACACCAACGAGCAGGTTCAAGCCTTGCCCGAGGTCGAAGATGAGGAGGGTATGAGCGTGCCCTTCTATGAGGGTCAACTGGGCAACGTCAACTCTGCTTACGTCCCTCAAACTGACGAAGAGCTGACTGCCATTCAGCCCAACATGCCTGAAAAAATCAATACGTTTGAGAAGGCATCAGACTACTACGAACGTCGAAACATTGAGTTTTCAGAGGACAAGTACAAGCAGATTGCAGGGTATTGGAACGCACGCAATGAGGTCGTGCAAGCAGAGGACGGAAAGAAAGCAGCCATTACAGAGCTTGATGCTTTCGTCGATCGCTTCAACACCGCAGTGACAGAGGAGGAGCGCCAAGAAGTGCAAGCAGATTTGGCAAGCAGACGCACGGACATCATCAACACCTACAACGAAGCGAATGAGGTGTTGGGCTTGGAGCGTAGAGCTTACAACATTTCTGAGCTTATTGGTCAAGTAGCCTTGGATCAGGTTGCTATGGAAAGCGACATGGCTCTGCAAGCGTACAGAACGTCAGGAGAGTTTTTAGGCCGTCAGTTGGAAGAGGATCTTATCGCACCTAACCTTTTCAAGACGGCTGGTATGGTGTTTTCGGGCACGCTTAATTTTGTCGATGCGGTATTAGAAGCCACCCCAGAGGATAGTGCGCTTAATATTTTTGGCGATACTGCTGTCCCTTCCTTTCAAGAGTTTTACGCAGGAATCTTAGGTGTAGAGTCTGATCAAGCTCCTACCTTCGGGGAGCTCTCAGCGGGCATGTCACAGGCCAACAATCTTAAAAAGGGATTGACGCTGGAGCAAATTCAAAGAGGTGTTTTCGGACAAAACTTTGGGGACGAGTATGCACGGGGCGTCATGTTTACAAGCATGGTGGCCGAGGCGCTCCCACAGATTGGTCTACAGATCGCAGGGTTGGCGACAGGTGCCACTGAACTCACACTCATCAGCTTTGCACTAGGTAGCGCAGGCTCTACGATAGAAGATTTGAACCAAAATTCAAATCTTACTGCGGGTGAAAAGTTGGCCTTTGGTACGTTGGCTGGTGGCGTAGAGTACCTGTCAGAAAAGCTGTTTATGAAGGCGGAATTAGGTTCCGCTGACGCCATCCGTAAAGCCGTGGGTCTCAAGCCACTGGCAGGGCGTGGCGGTAAGGCTCTTTTGTGGGGTACTGTCCCCGCCGAAAAGGGTGTCTTGTTGCAGGCAAAAAATGTCTTTGACAAAGTCACAACGAACAGAGCGTTTAAGTTCTTAGAGGAAGGTATTGAGGAGGGCTTGGTCTCTGTTGCCGATCAGGGATTGCGGAACTATGCGGAAAGGCTGGCACTGGATCGTGAGATCGAGGACATTCAGAAAAAGATTGAGACGCCAGGCATTGCCTCTGAAGTGCAAGACCGTCTTGAAAAAAGCATCGCTGCAAAGGAGATACAGAAGGCACAGTTGTCTGTATCGTGGGCTCAGGTAGCCGACTCTTTCGTGGTGGGTGTCGCAGCAGGAGGCGTACAAACTAGCATCGTTCGAGCGCCGTCGTATGTGGCCAGCAAGTTCCGCTTGAAAGATCAGATACGTCTGCAAAACAGATATGAAGAGCTCAGTGAGCAGTTCAAAAACGCAACAACAAAAGAAGAAAGAGATGAGGTTAAAAGAAAGATGCTTGATGTTCAAGAAGAACAGCATAGAGTGGCTGCAAGAGACTTATCGTTCCTTGCAAATGTTTCCGACGAAGATGCGGAAGCTATTTTCGGACACAATCAAGACATTACAGGGGCTCGTAAAGAAGCTCAAAAGCTTAGAGGTCTACTTGCACAAGCCAAAGCAGCTAATAACAAAGCTGCGGTCTCTACTTACGAGGCGCAAATAAACCTTCTTCAGAATCAGATTAAAGAAAGCTTCAAGAAGAAGTTTGAAATCGAAAGCAAATATGCTCAGAACGAAAACTCTGTAGACATTGCTTTGGAAGATCCTGAGGTGCAAGCTGTCATCAGAGAGGTGGGCTCTACTGACCCAGATATCACTGAATACGGTAGGGTTGGTAGGGGCAATAGTGTTGAACTGACGTCAGAAAATGCTGGCTCTGTCATCGACAGAATCATCGCCTCAGGTAAAATTGTAACCACCCGCTTCTCAAATAGAGAGCAGATCATTCGTGGACTGCAAAACATCAAGAACATTATTGCTACAGTTACTGAAGCTGGGACAGGTGGCAAGGTGTTTCTGCACGGCACCACGAAAGCGTATGAAAAAGCTACAGGGGAGCGTTTTGCTAGAGGTGTGCATGTGGTGTACAAGAGAAAGGACGACGGGACAGTGCAAAGCGCCGAGGTGCATTTGTTCTTGCCTGCACTAGAGGCCAACACGCCATACCACGAAGCGTTCCACCAGGCCACCTTGCAGAACGAAAATCAAGAGGATACCAAGGCAGGCACCAGACGTCTTGCTGCAACGCTGGCACGTCTGATTCCCAACATCGATGTGTTCTCTAGATTCATTGCGGCATACCTGCCTGAAGAGCAACGATCAGTCCTTGCTTTGGCTGAGGCAGACCCTGCTATGCAGAGAAAGCTTCTGATGCAAATCGTTGCGGAAAACGATACTGCGGCAGACGAGCTCTTGACAGAGATCAAGTCGTTGATTACATCGGGCACATTGAGTATTGATTTCAAGGCGGGCTTGATCTCAGGGCTCAAGGAGTTTGTGTCTCGCACCTTTGGCACTTCTTTCAAAGACCCAAAGCTCAAGGCCGTTGTCGCAGCCATCGACGCCGCTACCCAAGCGATGGCTAGGGGTGAGGCTGTAGCCGACACCGAAGCGATTATCGAAGCTGGTTTAAGATTGCAAGAGGGCCCAACAGCCATCGACGAAGAGGAGGGTGCGGTACTTGAAGCTCAAGTAGATGAGGACGGCAACAGTGTGCAGCCAGGGTTGGACTCGCAAGAATCTGTCACTGAAGAGGGGCTTCCTGTTGATCCCGCCCAAGTCCAGGCCAAGAAGCAAGCCATCAATGTGGCAGGAACCTACATGGCCAACCAACCCACGGTAGACATTGCCAGTCTCTTGTCTGACTTCAAGGCTGAGAACAATCGCAACCCTGTCGTATGGGTGTGGATGGCTGACCAGTTGAAGAGAGGCACGTACAGCAACCCTGATACGGGCGTTGAAGCACAGGTTTTGGGAGGCATCGGATTTAGTACCGACCAGCAAAACCAAGACAACGATGTGGTGTGGGCATCAGGCTTGTCTCCCAAGACATTGAATGACAGGGTTGGTCGAGCTGACTACATCTTCCTGATGTCTGGCTCACCCAAGTCGGCACACAACTTCTCCAAGGGTACGTCCAAGGTGTTGATCCAGGAGATCGAAGCTGGGATGAAAAGAAATATCGGCAAGACCTTTGGTGGCGTCGAGATTGTAGAGGGGTCGTTTGATGAGTTTGTGCAAATCACAAACTCTCTCCTGAAGACCAAGACAGAAACAAAGAAGTGGATGGGCGTGCTCAAGGCTTTGAACAGCCGAGGCAAAGACGTTGTCGATCACCCATCACGCAAAACATTTGTGCAGAACATGCTGCACCAAGGCATGGGCGTCAAGCCATCCCTTGAGTTTCATACGTTCTTGCACGACGAGCTTGGCGTGCCAAAGCAGGATGTCTTCAATCGACTGCTTAGAGACGAATACCTTGAAAAGATTGATGCCCAAACGGGTGACATCGTAGGCGTGTTGGAGCCTACGGGTATACAAGAGGACTCTGACGCTCACGACACCTATCAGCACTCTATCCTGGGCAAGTTTGTAGGTACACCTACCTCGCTGTTCAATGTCGTTGACATCGTGCCGACAGAAATCGTACAGCAACTGGCCAAGGCGGGCGCAGATATCGCAGCTCTGTCCAAGCCAGCCCTGATCAAAACGATTGCTGGCGACGTAGGGGGTGTGTTCTCTGAGAGCCAGATTGATTTGATCCGCAACAGCATCGAGTCTCTGTCCGATGCAGACACCACTGTTGAGTCTGTCACGAAACGTCAGGGCATCGTAAGCACTGTGGCGGATATCATGACTGAGCCAGGCTTTACACTCAAGCAGGTGGGTCGAGGCAAAAAGAAAAAGCTCGTTCTTGAAAAGACCGATCAGATACGACTGTTCAAGCCCAAGAAAGAAGAAGTCTTGAAGGTGCTAGAGGATTCTGGCATGAGCAAAAAGGACGCTGAGGAAACATACAAGAAGGCAGTACAGTTTGCTCGGGGCCGAAGAGTCGGGCGCACGGAGCAAGGCAAGGTTGTCTCTAAGATTAGAAGAGAAAAGAACAAGCTATCTACCGAGGCAAAGAAACTGAGAGAGGAGCTGGACGCTTTGAAAAACAAAGTGTCTACGGTGCAGCAGTTTATCCGTGAGGCACGCAAGCTTATCAAAGATCGGATGGCCAAGGACAAAGGCGCATCCAAGGTGTTCACCGTAAAGCAACTGACAGAGTTTTTCAAGGTCATGTCTCAGCTGTCTCGTTCGTCAGCTAAGAAGTTGAAGGGCAACGAGTTAGAGTACATCGATGCGCACCTGGATAAGTTGGCTGCCATCTTTGATGAGCAAGATGCCAGGGGTGCTATGGAGAGGCACCTCAAAAACTTGCAGACTATTCGTCAGTTCCAAAGCACGTTGAAGAGAAAGTCAAAGCAACGGGACTTCACGACATACGCTGATCTTGCATTAGCCTTGTCCCGCATCAAGGCGTCCTTGATTCCTTTGGAGGAGCTTGAGGCGTTCATGAACTTGCTCAACACGGTCAACAACAACATGCGCCGTGGACGGTTTGCCAAGGATGAGGAGGGCAACCTTGTGTTCGATGCCACTCAGTTGAATGAGGTCAAAGGATTGCAGGCGCAGCTCGATGCATTCAAAGCAATCGAGCAAGCGCAGCAACAGGCGCAGCTACGGGCTAAGGCCGAGAGAGCCGTAGAGCGTAAGCTTTTGAAGGGCGAAGAGACCACCTTTGAAGAGGAGTACGAAGCTATCTTAAAGAAGTTCTTCGAGAGCAGGCTTAGTGCCACGCAGAAGAGAGTCAACAAGATGGCGGAAAAGCTGGGTCTTGACCCACGTAATGTTGACGATCTCGAGACCATCTACTTGGAGTTGGCCAAAGAGGAGAAGGCACTGGTTGATCTAAAGAAATCTTTGATCATTGACGAAGGCATTATGCCTCTGATGCTTTTCAATGCTGAGGCTATCCTTGCCGACCCAGGGTTCCGCTTGATCATGGGCTTGCCTCAAAACGCCAACATTGAAGACGACGAGGTCTTTAACAAAGTTCGTAAAAGATTAGACAAGCTTGAGAAGCACCACCTCTTGGCGATCGAGTACAAGCTCAATGACTACCTCGTCAATGGCAGAACTTTTGGACTCGGATACTTGGCTGCACTCACCAAGGGGCGCATCAATTACGCCGATAAGATCACGAAACTGACAGAAAGAGGTATTTCGTCAAAGCGAACAGCCGTTCTTGGTGTGTTGGATAACTTGTCTAGTCTGCTTAGGAATCTTTTCCGTGTGAGCAACAGAGACATTGCTCGAATCAAGGTGGCGATCGGATTGCAAGACGTGATCATGGCTATCAATGCTTTTGAACAAAGGCACTTGGAAACTGCCAACGCACTGCAAGAGAAGATTGACGAGATCAACAAGAAGTTTTCTCTCAAGGGCAAAACAGACATTACGTCGAAGCTAAGTCAAGCACTGTCGCAGATATACAGCATGTCTCGTCAGATGCCAAAAGAGTTTGTTGAAGAGGCTCGTGCTGCCTCTAGGACGCAAGAGGATTTTGAGCAGCGTCTTGCAGAAAAGCAAGCGGCATGGTATAAAGCCTTGCGTGATTCTATGCAAGCTACAATCGAGGACATAGAGCAAAATGAAAGTGCTGTTCAAGAAACGATCGACCAGTTCAAAGAAGCTTTTGACTTCTTGTTTACAGGAGAAGCAACGCTAGAGGCGTTGCAAAACCGTGTGCAGACAGGGCGCCCTGAGGTTGTAGAGATGGTGGACTTTATGGTCGATCTGCACGAACGAGCTAGGCCCGACTTGGAAATCTTTGCAGAAAGATTTCTTGGGAAAGAGCTTGGCGTCCTCGACAACTACACGCCATTCCAGGTTAGAAAAACTTCAAAAGATGAGGATGTAGAATCTGTCATGGCCTTGCGCAATGCATTGGTTAGCAGGATGCAAGCCTCATCAAAAGGTGGGGTACAGAAAACTCCTGGTGCAACTTTCGAGAGAGAGCAAAGGGCTGTGGGTGGTGAAGCAATCTTGGGATTGAATTTCATCGACATCAACCACAACACCCTGAGGGAGAATGCGTTGATTACTACAGCTTTGGGGGACATCCTTGCGATGGAGTATGCGTTTGGAACGGAAGCGTTTGGCAACTTGGTAAAAGACGAAGCTGGTGGTCAGCTCAAGCAATACGTCAGGGATTTCTTGCAGGTTGAAACACAAAGCGAACCGTTTATCTTCCGCAGTCGTGTTCGTGTTGGCGGTAAGGCATTGTTGAACCCCATCGAATCCTTGCGTGCTGCGGCGGTTGTTGGTGCATTCGGATCGATTTTTGTTCAGGTTGTCAAACAGGGCACCGTCGGCTTGGCGACATTCATGAATATGCGGAGCATCAGCTCCATGATGTATTTCATGCAAGAGTCCGCAAGCATCCTTGCATTGACATTTGTCGGGACAGATATTGAGGGCAAGCGTAAGGTCTTGAGCGATCCTACTGTTAAGCTTCCTGGAGACAAGTTCGAGTTGCTCAAAAGAAGTGCAGCATTTTTGAGAGACTACCGTGCAGGAAACATCGACCCGTTCCAAGGCAACACAAACTTTGACAGGTCTAGAATGCGACGGTTGAGAGACACGTTCACAAACAAGTCTTTGTGGGCTTTGACTACAACGGATAAGGCGGTTGCTGTTGCTTCTTTCTTTGCTTACTACGCTGACTTCTTAATTGAACAGGGTGTTGTGACGAGCGCATCTGATATTGATTGGACGAACGAAGCAGCCAATCCCAATGCAGAAGCCTTGGCGTATGCCGACAACATGCTTGAAAAAGATCAGAACACTTCAAGTGCTCGAATGGCAGCAGCCATTTACAAAAGAGATGGTGGTGCTGGTCGAAGCTTGATGCAAGCGTTCTTCCCGTATCAAAGTTTTGCGATCAACACAAAGAGGTCGTTGACATCGGATGTGGGAAGACTTCTTATGGGTGTAGATGCACAAGCAAGAAAGGATGGACTCAGAGGTTTTGCTGCAACCATGTCGTCCTTGTTTGCCTTCCACATCGCATCTAAAATGACGATGGCACTCTTCAACGAGATTGTCAAACAAGCGATGGGTGATGATGATGACGAAGAGAAGGAGTTTGATGCAGTTCAAATGTTGAAAGAGTCTGGTGTGAGTGCTGCGGTTGATGCTCTTCCCGTTCCATCTATAGGTATGGTTGACGACAATGTTCGAGATGCCTTTAACTACCACTTGTTCTTCAACGAAGCGGACTACGACATCCCTGGACTCGAAAAAGAAGACAAGTTTGCCTTGTTCAAAAAGTATGGTGGTGCTGTCCCAACTTATGGAGACAGCTATGCGGACATGGCAAAGAATGAAAAAGAGCCAGGGGCTAGAGCTTTGTACACTTTGCTTGGGTTGACAGGGCCAGCGGGACAAAAGTTCAGAGACATCACGACATCAATTGATCGACTGAAGAGAGATGGTAAGTCGTATACGACCAACTCAGGAAGCGAAAGGTTTGTGAGACCTGAAGATCAAGAGCACATGCAGATCAGCACGGTCTTGAGGGCAACACTACACGGAGCTAACCTTGTGGGCTTGGGTGTCAAAGAGTTGGACTACTTTGCCAAGGCTATGGACGACATGCCTATGAATAGATCGCTGACCAGTGAGGAAGAGGCTGCGGCATACGAGTTTGTGACACAAGCTTTCAGTGACGACCCAGAGCTTCAAGCTTACCTTGAAGCTGGCGAAGACATAGGTGTTGACAAGCTCATGCGTATCTTGAAGATGCAAGCAGAAAGCGACTTGACAACGCTAGACAAAAACATCAGCGTCTCAAAGTTCAAGTCTGCTTTGAAGCCCGCTGTAGCTGAGAAGCTGTTGCAAAACATCATGCCTGAACAATACAGTCAGCATGCGAACGAGATGCGTAGATTGTCCAAAGAAAGCTCTAAGAAAATCGCCTCTGTTCTCAAGGCCAAAGAGAGGGAGATGACCGAGGAAGAGTACAACGCATACTTTAATTTTGCTTTCTTTTACTTAGGCATTAAATCTGAGGCAGGTCTCGAATCTATTCTAACAGAAAAAGCATTTGCTACACCATGAGAAACATTGACAGAATTGTATTGCACTGCTCGGCTACACCCGAGGGCAAAGACTACAGCGTAGAAACGATCCGTGATTGGCACGTCAACGGAAACGGTTGGGCTGACATTGGATACCACTACGTCATCAGACTTGATGGCAGTGTGGAGTTGGGCCGACCTATCGACAAGGCGGGTGCTCACGTCAAAGGCCACAACAAAACAACAGTGGGCGTATGCTACATCGGAGGATGCGATGAGGGTATGCTTCCCAAAGACACGATGTCGGAGGATCAGGCTTGCGCCTTTGAAGAAATCGTAAACGGTGTGAGATGTCTTTTTGGGAAAGACATCTCCATCCACGGACACAATGAATACTCGAACAAGGCTTGTCCAAGCTTCGTCGTTCAAGAGAAGTTTTCACACCTCGACTCATGAGATTCCTACCTCTTCTTTTACTCCCTCTGTTTGCAACAGCACAGGAGGGCTGGGTGTCCATCTCCATCCAAGGGGACGCATACGGGGAAGAAACGACGTGGCTTATTAGAGACTCAAGCGACGCCATCGTTGCAGGTTCAGCGCCTTTGCAGGGAGAGTATCCGTATGTCGAGGCGTTCCTTCCACTGCCTCTTGGTGAGTACACCTTTACCATCTACGATTCTTTTGGCGATGGCATCTGCTGTGGCTTCGGGGAGGGCTGGTTTTCGATCAACACCTGTGAGTTAGACACCACGGTGTATGACTTCAGTGCGTCAGAGATGACCGTCCCCTTCGAGGTTCTTGCCTGTCCACCACCCATCTTTGGATGTATGCAAGCGGGTGCTATCAACTATCACCCCTGGGCCAACGCTCCTGCACCTTGCGACTTCCCTCCCGTACAATGCGAAGAAGGATACAACAACATCCTTGTAACAGTTACGCCTGACACTTATGCAGCTGAGATCAGCTGGGATCTAGTCACAGTCCCAGACGGTGAAGTGGTTGCTGAGGGGTCAGGCTATTCTATTGTAGGCGCTCCCGTTGTAGAGGCTGTGTGCCTACCTGTTGGTTCGGAGTTCAGGGTGGACGTGTACGACAGCTTCGGAGATGGTATGTGCGGCAGCTGCTATGGAGGAGTAGATGGGAACCTGCTTGTTTCCAACCTGTGTGGAGAGACGCTGTACTACGTGGGTGATACTACGCAGTACGAAGTAGCATCAAGTGATACTATCGTGATCGACCCATGCTTCCCGCCCATCCCTCAGGGATGCACCGACTCGTGGTTTACAGAGTACGATCCCAGTGCCGTGATCGATGACGGCAGCTGTCAGACAGAGGTGATACTGGGATGCACTGATCCTCAAGCAATTAACTTCAATGAGGATGCCAATACACTGGAGACAGAAGACAACTGTGACTTTACTCTGACACTTACGGACGGAGCAGGAGATGGTTGGTTCGGTAGCTGGGTTGGAGTGCAGCAGGGCGACGAGATCTGGGGTCCGTTTACCATGTACCCTAGCGACGAGTTTGAGAAAGAGATTCAGATCCCTCTGTACTCTGGAGAAGCAGTCAGGGTCATGTTCTTTACGCAGGGTAACGCAGAGACAACCGCATCCCAATGCGGGTTCTACTTCGACGGGCCAAGCGGTGTGTTCATGGAGGGCGGGACCAACCCGTGGTCCGATGCCATCAAGAAGTTCCCATTTAAGTACGACGGCGTGCCTGTATGCGGAGACTTCTGCGAGGCTGGTATCGAGGGCTGCACGCTTAGCTTCGCCTGCAACTACGACCCCGAGGCAAACGTAGACGGTGACTGCACCTTCCCGATCGAGCACTACGGATGCGACAACGAGTGTATCAACGACGCCGATGGCGACGGGGTGTGTGACGAGCTTGAGGTGGTGGGTTGTCAAGACCCAACAGCATACAACTACAACGAGTCGGCCACAGATCCAGCAGAGTGCGAGGAAGTTGTGTTTGGGTGTACTGACCCCACCATGTTCAACTACAACGAGCTGGCCAACACAGAGAACAACAGTTGCGTTGAGTTCATCTACGGATGCACCATTCCCGAGGCGATCAACTACGACCCGATGGCCAACACCAACAATGGAAGCTGTGAGTTGCCTATGCCTGGGTGTATGGACCCTGACGCTGCCAACTACAACGTGTACGCTAACGTACCCAACAACGAAGAGTGTCTGTACGACGCTGGATGCATCACTGGTCCAGGTGAGCCATACTGGGCCAACGACTACTGCTACTCGTGGGTGATTGAGGTTGACCCCTACTGCTGCGAGGTGGGATGGGATGCGGTGTGCATCAGTCAGTACGAATACTGTGCAGGTCAGGTGTCTTCCATCACCTCGGATGTAAGGGAGATGACTTACTTCTTCCCAAACCCTACTGAAAACATCATCAACGTAGAGGCACCCACAGGCACAGTGATTACCATCTACGATGCATCAGGCAAGAAGGTGGTGGAGACACAGGACACTCGAATCGATCTCCCATCTCCAGGGGTCTATGTCATCATGGCTAGCTATCAAGGTAGGATTACAAAAGAAAGAATCGTAAGACAATGAAGTACATCACCACCATCTTGTTAATTTGTTTTTCGATCACTGCATCGGGACAGTCGATCAAGAAGGCTTTGAAGTTCGCCACGTTCTACACAGCTTTCAGCGGAGGTAACTCACTGTCTGACGCAGAGGTTTTTTCTGTAGGCAATGGCTTGCAAACTGACATAGTAGAGACGCCTTTCGATTACTCTTTGACAGCGGGCATCAGAAAGATTGCCCGCTTTGGATACGAGAACAGGGCCAACACATTCTACAATGGGACAGAGAAATCCTACGGTGATGCTGCTACCATTGGTAAGGTTAGTGGCTTTGAGTTTCTGTTTGAAGGTGACTACAGAAGACAGCAGGGCATCAACTATCTCGATCAAGACCATTTCCTCAGGTATGTAGCCGATCAATGGATTGCCAAGGTAGAGTTCTTGCAGGATGGTTTTGCTGATGTCCGATACTTCGAAGCCTCCGAAAGATTTCGGGCGAAGGTTGGTAAGCTTTCACTCAACGCAGGCATCATGCAGAGATTGTCTGAGCCCTACGGATACGACCCACTTAATGAGTGGGTCTTGGACAACAATCAGTTGCACTTCACCTCACTCGCTATACAAGAAGGGTATAATATAGATGTCAACACTGGACAGTTCTTCAATCCAGATGGGGAAGTCGTCGCAAACAGCTACGACGTTTGGGAGGAGGTTGTCATCCCCGAGGTCTTGAAGGACTACGTAGATAAAAAGAGGGGCGATCTGAGGAACCAGTGGGTTCATTCAATTGTGTTGGGTTTCGATTACTATCACTTCACAAAGGACTTCTGGGTACACACTTGGGGCAACTTGATTCCATATCATCTTGACACCGATGGTGAATACTCTTACCATCGGTTTGTAAACAGTGGTCAATGGGTCGATTACTCTGGGGGCCTTATATTTGGTAAAAGATTCAACAAAAGTTTTGGTGTCTTTGCAGAAGGTAAATATCACAAGTATTGGGATAGGTCATGGCATGACTTCTCTGTCGGCATCAACTATGTAATTATTTGATATGGCTCAACAGATTGGGGAGGACACTAAGATTACGCTAGACCTAAAGACCATAGGCATGGCGGCAGCAGGGGTTGGTACAATCGTGGCCATGTGGTTTGCCCTGCAAGCAGACATCGCAGAAGCCAAGGAACTGCCAGCTCCATTAGCACCAGAGATCACACGCATGGAGTTCGACATGAAGGATCAGCTTGTCCGTCAAACAATCATGACTACGCAGGAGGATGTCACGGAAATCAAAGAAGACATCAAGCGTATTGAAGAAAAGATAGATCAATTAAAATGATAAATGAAAATCTTACCAATCCTGTTTGCATCATCTGCGCTATTCTTAGCGGCCACCTCTGTGGCAGATGTAGCGGATGATAAAATATGTGACAGCGGCATCTGCGTAGTAGAGTTCAACGCATCTTTCAATTCCCAAAACAAAGTGGAATGGATAGAGAACCTGAACGATTGCGAAACAAGCCGTGTGGACATTGCAACTGCTCCTGCCCTTCAGCAGGAGCACAAGATTGTTGTGGTGCCAACCATTGTTGTGTTCAACGAAGGCGAAGAGGTCAAACGATTTCAAGCCAACATCATGATGACGATGGAAGCAAGCATGGATGACGTGCAAGAAGCCATCGACGAAATACTGATGAGTGATTTTTAATACAGAACCATGAGTGAAAAGAAAATCAAAGACACCAAGCTAGGATCTTGGTTGAAGGACAAGGCACCCAATGTCTTGTCCGTGGTAGGTAACCTGCTCCCCGACAGCGGCGGACTGGGTGTCGTCAAGAACCTGATTGCAAAAGACCCTGACGTCGATACCAATGAGGGGACGGCAGCGGTAGATGCTGAGATTGCATTCCAAGCCAATGTTACAGAGCGATGGAAGGCTGATATGGGAAGCGATGTAAAGCTGGCCAAGCTCATCCGACCCGTCACCTTGATCGCTTTGATGAGCATGTTCATGGTCACCATGATGATTGACAGCATGGACAACGTGGCCTTCACTGTGAAAGACTCTTACGTCGATCTCCTTCAGGTCTTGATGCTCACAGCCTTCGGTGCGTACTTCGCAGGACGTACCATCGAAAAGGCCAAGAAGTAATCAGAGGATTGCAATCATGTAGCCCTTGTGGCAAGGCACGATCATGCACTCTCCATCTATAACGGTGGTGTGGGTTGTCCAATAGTTCATGCTGAGACAAACTTAACGTAGGACAGAGGTATCTGAAAGAACCTCTCTCCTTTTGCCATCATTTTGTTTGACACCTCGTGCGTGTCCAGGTGTTTGATGTCTTCGCTCCAAAAGCATGCGGCTCTTGAGAGGTCGTTGCTCCAGATAAAAAACAAGGTGCGCTCGTCAAAGAACTTTTGTTTGCGGGCGGGCAACTGCACATTGGCGTAGGGAAACTTCCCTGTCTCCCAAACAGCCTTGACTTCACACTCGACTAAAAAACGACAGTCTAACTTCGAGATGAAGCTGGGCTCAGCAATAAGATCCTGTGCGTATTGATCGGGATTCTCTGTCACGATGTAGCCCTGTTTCTCCATGCATGCAATCGTAGCCCCTCGTGCTTTGTTGTCGTATTCATGATGAAGAAGTCTATCGAAGGGCTTGTTTGGGGCCATTGTGCAGGTGTTTTTTGATGATCTCTATGGTGGCGTCTACCTGCTTTCTGTTCTTAGGGATGAACAGCATGTAGTCCTCCATATTGTTTTCAATCAGGTATTTCAGAAACAACTTCCATCGCAACGGAAAGGTGTGTTGGCCGTGGACGTAGCCCTTGGTTTCTATGATGAACTTGTGTTTGTGAGAGACAAAGTCTGGCGTGTACTTGATGCCCATCACAGCCTTGTTTGAATTGTCACGCATCACGTCCCTTCCCTTGGTCATCTTGTGATATACTCCAGGGTATCGAAAGCCATCGACCAGATAGAAGACCTCCTCCTCGTATGCAAAGTCCCACCCCGTGTCCTTGAGCCTGTCAAAGCAGTATGCTTCAAGTGCGCTCTTCAGAGACTTACCTGCCCTCCTGTGTCCTTTTGCTTTAGGTCTTTTGCGTGGCTTCCGTTTCATGCTGTCAGATCATTTTCATTTGTTTGTCTACATCTGTCGCTTGTATGTGAGTGAAGAGTCTACCAAACGGCCCAACCATCTCAAAGCATGTGCCGTCCATAGACATCTTGAAGATGAAGGGTGTATCAAATGGCGTGGGTTCTCCGCCTGTCTCTTGGTTGCGAACCTTACGCACATGAAACTCAATCTCTCTTCGCTTGTCGATGCTCGGGTGGTGTATCTTCCTATGCAAAGTAAGGAAGCAATCGGAACGGTTGACCCACTTGCCACCATGTTCTGTGTCCTCGGCTCCTGGAGCCACGGGAAGTCCATCGTTGCCCTTGGCCCTGATAGCTGAGGTAACAGAGTGGGCGTTGACCCATACAGCTATGTTCATGCGATTGCTGAACGTTAAGAACTCACTTGCCGCTTCATAGTGATACTCATGGACACCACCCATTGAAAGGGTGGTGATCTTCAGGGAGTTGTACGGGTCGATCAGCAAGCCGTCAATCGGGTGCTTGCGTGACACCTTCTCGCAATACAACAAGACCTCTTCGTAGCTCAGCACCTTGCTGTTGTCGATGAGAACGAAGTGCCTCTTCACCCACTTCATCATGGTGGATATCTCATTCTTGCTCAAGTCCTGAATGGTCTTGCCTGTTGCAAACTGTATCAAGCGCATCTTGATAAGCGCCGTGTTGTTCTCGCTGCTGTATATCACCCATCTCCAATCGTGGTTGATGGCTGATGATACTATCATGTACAGCATGAAGGTGGTCTTACCTATGCTGCTGTGTCCCGAGATCATGGTGAACTCTTTCTTGAACCTGTAGTTCCTGTCCAAGATGGTGTTGCCTGTCGATAGCCCTGTCTCAAAGTCGCCAGACCTGAACTTGATGATCCAATCGAAGTCCTCGGTGTCGTCACTCATGAACGACAAGTCTCCATCGGTGAGCATCATCTCACGCCGCATAGCTTGCTCGGCCTCTATGGTCTCGGCCAGAGGTGACAGCTTACCCTGTCGTATGCCATCAGCTATGGTGTTGCGTGCCGTCTCCATGCTGTCCACATTCCGCTTCGCTATCTCTTTCTCCAAGACACGCACAGCTTCCGACTCCTCAACACGTCGTGCCGCTATGAAGCCACCCAACAAGATGCTTGCCTTGAGCAAGGCTTCGTGCTTTCCGCCATCGGGTGCCTTGCGTATAATGCAAGCGGCCAAATAGAGCTTGCTGTAGTCCGTGTCGTCAGAGGTAGGTACGTCGGGCGTAACAGCATTTTCTATGGTCTTGGAAAAGACCTTGCCCTCTGGTTTGATATGGATGTCGGGGTCGTAGCTTTCGTAACAACCCCGTGACTCGTTGATGCCACTTTGATCCACCAACAAGCCGTGTGTCTCGGAGAAGTGGTTGCACATAGCCCTGAAGTGTGACCTGTGCTTGGTCGGATCATCTATCTTGACGAGGGCCTTGAGACCATCACCCGATGGGCTCACCCAGCATGCCTTGACGTATTCGTCATCGCTTAAAGACTGCTTGGCCACAGGCACGTCGATGTGATCGAAGTCCAGGACTATGTATCCGCTGTGTTTGCGTAGGCTGTCATCCTTACGGCTGTCGAAGATGCCACTGAACAGGATGAGGGGCAGGTCTTTCTTCTTTTTCTTGTCGCCCTCTCGTATGGCCTGTATGGTCTCTGATTGCTTGCCTGTCTTGATGCGCTGAAAGGCGAGGTCGAGATCGATGTGACGTGGGTTGTCTGTCTCGTAGTGGTTTGGGTATATGGTGATCATAGGTGTTACAGCATTTTTCTGTCCTTGAGGATATTCTTGTATGTCTTTCTCTTCATCACGCTTAGCTGATGCTTGATCTCTTTACGCTTGAGTATCAACTTGTCAATCTTATCATTGATTCTGTCGATGGAGTCTTGCAGGTACATCAGCTCCTCTTCGTAACGACGCTTCCCTGAAAACTTCATGCGACCTAACTCAGGTCTCACGGTGTTGGGGGCGTAGTGCATCAAGGCATCGGCTTGATCCTCCACCAATTCATTGGCGGCTCTGTACGACACCCTGTAGAAGGGAGAGTTGATGAAGTACATCTCATGGTTCCTCTTGCCGTGTATCACGGTGGTTCTGTCGATGCCCCAAACCCATGCGGCTTCTGTGTCAGAACAGAACCTGGATAGAGCATTGACGAGGGCGTACCGCATCTCTACCTCGGGACGCTTGCGTGACCCTGTGTTTTTCATGCCGACAATCCTGAGGTACTCCTCTCGGATAGAGCATAGCAGTTCGTTTCGGTCTTTTTGTTCTTGATTCATTGTATTGAAATTGTGTACCCCCGATAGGATTCGAACCTATGACCCACAGCTTAGAAGGCTGTTGCTCTATCCAACTGAGCTACGAGGGCAAAAACGAGGGGGACGGGCATACCCAACCCTATCCCCCCCTCGCAACAGGCTACCTGTTGCGAGGGGGGGATAGGGTTGGGTA